>Ga0256832_1000816_pt1 | contig 20591 bp, 11 predicted proteins | sample 134614metaG_FD_190534 | JGI IMG/M metagenome (GOLD analysis project Ga0256832, IMG submission 190534) | Hydrothermal vent microbial communities from Lau Basin, Pacific Ocean - 134-614 | ecosystem: Environmental > Aquatic > Marine > Hydrothermal vents | place: Pacific Ocean: Lau Basin | collected... | reverse complement strand
CTTTATATGATTCCTGTACTTTATGGCGCGGTTAATCCAAGATACAGAACAGAACAAGCAATTACATATTTTTGGGGTTGGCCATTACTGTTTGGTTTTTTGGCAATCATTTATTCAGTTTATTTTTAAAAAACAGCTAAGATGGATTACGGTATATATCAAGATAAATTGACAAGAATAGTTTCAGACATTGCTAGAAGTCACTCTTTGTGGGTTTTGGCATATGGAACAGGATGTGGGGCTATTGAAGTACCTGCAACTATGACTTCCCGTTACGATGCAGAACGACTTGGGGTAAGAGGAGCAGCAACTCCTAGACAAGCTGATGTACTAATGATAACAGGATACCTAACAGTAAAAACATTAAAAAGAGTGATTAGAGTATATGAGCAAATGCAAGACCCAAAATATGTCATAGGATTTGGATCCTGTGCTATAAACGGCGGTATGTACTGGGATTCCTATAATACAATAAAACAATTAGATTTGTATTTGCCGGTAGATGTATATATCAGTGGATGCATGCCAAGACCCGAAGCTGTATTGGAGGGGTTTGCAAAATTGCAGGAGCAAATAAAAGCAGGAGAAGCAATAGGAGCGACAAAATATAAAGAGAATTTGGATTATTATAGAGGTAATCAAAAGAAGATTATTAAGAACTGGAATTTCCCGGATTATAACTGGTAGGGTTGCGAGGGTTGCGAAGAGGATTGCGAAGAGGATTGCGATTGCGAGGGTTGCGATGGGTTGCGATGGATTGCGATGGATTGCGAGGGTGCGACGGGGGCGATGGTGCGAAGAGGATTGCGATGGGGCGAGGAGTGGAAAAGTGAAAAAATGAAATTGATATAGGAGAGACAAGAAGAATTTAATTATTTATTAAATATAGTATAAAATGGAAACATTTTTAGGAAAAATCAAAGACAGGATATCTGTAAACTTTGATTTAGAAAAAAGTTCAATAGATATTGAAAAGAAAAGAGTGGATGTTCAAATAAGAAAAGAGCAAATTCCCTCTATTCTTCGATATATAAAAGAAAATATGAATTTCAGGCATTTGATGCATGCGAGTGTAGTTGATTGGTTAGAAGAGGGAAAGTTTGAAGTCATATTTATGCTTTGGGCACCTAAAGAAAAAATTAGAGTCTTCGTAAGGACAAAACTCGACAGAGAAAATCCGGTAATGGAAAACTTGGATATGATTTGGCCTCAATTAAATACTTACGAAAGAGAGTTTAAAGAGATGTACGGCATTGAGTTTACAGGACTTGTAGCTCCGGAAGAATTTATTCTGGAAGACTGGGACGGACCTCCACCAATGCGTAGGGATTTTGATACGGAAGCATATGCAAAAGATGTATTTTCTGAAAGAATCGGAAGAGAAGATGCTCAGGATGTAAGAGAGACTATTGCTAAACGATCAGGAGAAGTCATTCCTGATTTTGCTAAAAAACATTCAAGATAATGAAAAGAGAAAAAGCAACAACGCTATATTTTGGACCACAGCACCCGGGTATTACCGGGAATATGATGATTCGACTTAAAGTTGAGGGCGATACTATCGTTAAGGCAACCACCGAAGTTGGGTATCTTCATAGAGCTTTTGAAAAATTGGTAGAAAAAAGAAATTGGATTCAAAGTTTTACCTTGATGTGTAGATTTTGTGTCCCTGAACCTGATCCTGTTGAGAATACTTATGCTAGAGCAGTTGAAATGATAGCAGGAATAGAAATTCCCGAAAGAGCAAAATGGATTAGAGTATTGATACTGGAATTGGCAAGGATGTCTTCCCTGCTCCTTTGGCATGCAGGACAAGGACATTCTTTGGGCCTTTATACGATGGGACAATGGTCAGTTGGTGATAGAAATTACCTTTTGGATTTATTCGAAGAACTGACAGGAGCAAGAATATACCATATGTACGTATGGCCGGGAGGAGTTAGAAAAGATTTCCCTGAAGGCTTTGAAGAAAAAGTACTTAAAACAATGGATTATTTTGAGAAGAAACTTCCTGATTATGATAATTTATTATTCGAAAATAGTATTTTCCAAAAAAGGACTCAAGGTGTGGGGATTGTTAGTCCTGAACAAATAATTGAACATGGAGTCGTGGGACAACCATTAAGAGCAGCAGGAATAAAAAGTGATATCAGAATAGACGATCCTTATGAGGTATATGATAAATTAAAATTTGATGTGCCAACACAAACAGATAGTGATATTTGGGCAAGAGCATTGGTAAGAAGAGAAGAATTGAGACAATCAATCAGAATAATAAGGCAAGTAATTGATAAAATGCCTAAAGGTGAAGTTTATACTAAATTGCCAAATCCTCAAAAATGGACTATTCCCGCAGGTGATGCTTTCGCAAGAACTGAATCTGTGAGAGGTGAGGTAGGAATGTATTTGGTAAGTGATGGAGGAAATAAACCGAGAAGAGCTCACTTTAGAGGTGCTGCATATGTTCACGCTGTAAGCTTACTGGAAGATGTTTTAGTAGGTGCAAATATAGCTGATGTTTCGGCTATAATGAATAGTTTGGGGACTTGTCCGCCGGAGATAGAGAGGTGATTGCGAAGGGGGCGATTGTTGCGATTGTTGCGATTGTTGCGATGGGTTGCGATTGTTGCGAGGGGTTGCGAATGTTGCGAGGGGTTGCGAGGAGTTCGATTGTTGCGAGGGGTTGCGAATGGGGTGTGAAGGGTTGTATTTCATTTTTTCGCAATGTGGGTTGATTCTCCTATGGTTGTGTTTGTCGAGGTATAGGAATCAGATTTATCCTGCGAAATCTATGAAGTATTTCAACAGGAGGCAAAGAATGGGAAAAGCGAAAAAATTAAATGCTCCTGCGATTGAGGAATACAAAAGGAGAAAAGAGGAATTTAAATATATATTTGATTGTGAATATGTGTGATAAGAAGATAAAAAGATTAGTACAAATTATGGTAATTTGTGGATAAAAAAGATATGATATGGGATTTTTTAATTTAAAAGGTACATTAAAACCACTTACTTCGCTGAAGCAATTTGCTAAGCCACCGCATACTATCAGGTATCCTGAGGTTCCGGTCGAAGCGTCAGATAGATATAGGGGGTTTCACTATAATGATATTGAAGAATGTATTGGTTGTGGTAATTGTTCTACTATATGTATGAATGATGCCATTGATATGACGATTGTGGATCAGATAAAGGGAGAGAAAGGAGATTCAGGTTTAAGACCAAGAATTGATTATGGTAGATGTTGCTATTGTGCTTTGTGTGTGGATGTTTGCCCAACCGGTAGTTTGAGCTTGACCAAGGATTTTATTAATATAACCAATGATGCAAATACACTTTTGGTAACTCCGGGAATTGATAATCCTGAGGCAGTTGAAAATATTTCTTATTCAAGTAGTACCGAATGGTCATTGAATAATTTTACCAGAATTCCGATGGAGGAGTTGGAAGGCAAAGAGAGGGTGAAAAGTTTTGCCGAGGTTGTTCTTGGTTATACTGAAGAGCAGGCGAGACAAGAAGCTGACAGATGTATAAGTTGCGGTATTTGTACTGAAGTATGCCCTGACCATATGCATATTCCTGAATATATCAATGCAATTGCCAAAGGAGACGATGAAGATGCATTGAGAATCATTTATGACAATAACCCATTACCTGAAATGTGCGGAAAGGTTTGTACTCGTAGATGTGAGGACGTTTGTGCCATAGCAACCAGAGGAGAACCTGTTGCCATTAGATGGTTAAAAAGATATGCAACAGAGACAGCAGAAGCCTCAGATGTAACAAGAGAAATTGTAAATCCTGAAATTAGAGAAGCCAATGGCAAAAAGGTAGGAATAATTGGTGCAGGTCCATCCGGATTAACTGCAGGATACTATTTGGCATTGAGGGGATATGATGTTACGATTTGGGAAGCAAATGCTAAAGCCGGTGGAATGACAATGTATGGTATTCCAAAATACAGGTTACCTATTGAGAGTTTGGAAAAACAAATTAATTATATCCAAAGTATTGGAGTCAAAATTAACTTCAATACAAAAGTTGGGAAAGATATTTCATTCAAAGAGATATATGAAAATAATGATGCTGTATTTATGGGAGTTGGGTTTCCTAAAGCATGGACATTAGGAATAGAAGGAGAAGATGCGAAAGGGTCTATGCAAGCTGTAAATTATTTGCATATGATTAACTCAGGAGAAACTGTCGAAATCGGTGATAAGGTAGCTGTGATAGGTGGAGGTAACGTAGCTATTGATGCTGCCAGAGTAGCAAGAAGATTTGGCGCCGATGTCACAATACTGTACAGAAGACGTGTCAAAGATATGCCAGCTGACTGGGAAGAAATCGAAGGAGCTGAAGACGAAGGAGTGAAATTTGAACCACAGGCTATTCCAATCAAAATTCATACTGATGAAAATGGAAAGGTAAATGGCATAGAATACCTAAAAGCGGAGATGGTACAGAGTGAAGAAGGTGGAAGACCAAGACCTGTAGCCATTGAAGGCAGTAACACTATTATGCCGGTCACAGCAGTATTTGCTGCGATTGGACAACAGGGTGATTATAGCTTCTTAGACGAATATACCGATAAAGTAAAAGTGGAGAGAGGTCGATTTATTGTTGATGAAAAACAGCAAACTACCCTACCCCGATTATTTGCCGGAGGTGACTCTGCCAATAGAACTGCTGATGCTATTAGCGCTATTGCAGATGGTTATAGAGCCTGTAAAGCAATTGATGAAATGCTTCTAAGTTAAGTAGTGTCTGTCCGAAAACACGTCAAATTTGAAATTGATTCTTTTTGTCATGTTTTGACTTTTTCACAAGTGATTGATACTAAGGCATCAAATCATTGTTCAGTGTTCCGAGCAATAGCGAAGCGGAAGTCTCGAATAACGAAGCGTACCGAGAGGGTCTATGTTGGGTTAATAACAGAATTGTGAATTGTGGTACTTTCTTTTAAAAAAAAAGGTGCTAACCTCGAAAGGTTAGCACCTTTTTTTTAAGATATAAGGATTATTATTTCCTAATCACGATCATCTTTTTGAATGTCAATTTATCATTAGACTTCAATCTTAGGTAATATGTAGCAGGTTTTAATTGTCTCACATCTACTTTTACTTCATAATTACCAATACCAAAATCTTCATCAACGATATTTTCAAGCACTATTTTTCCTGTAATATCAAATAAATCAACTTTTACATCCGCTTTAGTTACAACACTAAATTTAACTGAAGCTTCATTAACGACAGGATTTGGATATATTTCAACCAAATCTTCTTTAGATTTGTTGCTCACAAAAACAGCATCTTTGTTACTAAGCGTTTCATTCCCGTCAAAATCAACTGCTACAACTCTATAGTAATAAACACCATTTTTAAATTCACCTCTATCTTCAAAGTTATACTTTGTTTTATTCCTATCCTCAATACTTATCTCACCGATAGTTACAAATCTGTAATCACCCTCATAAGCTCTTTGAACTTTGAATTTTTCAACATTTAATTCATTGGATATTACCCATGCCACATCAACATAAGATTTCTTCCATTGTGCTCCAAGTTGTACAAAATCCAGAGGCAAAGTTCCTTGAGTCAATCCTGCATCCACATATTTTTTCTCCTGTTCTGGAACAAGTCCGAATAACTCAGTAGTACCATAACCATAATCTCCGGTCACATCACTATCGATCTCCTCATCACCTTGGTTAGAAGGAGTGAAAGTATTGTTGCTGCTTGATGAAAGATTAAATTTGATATAGTAATCTTCAGCTTGTAAGTAATCAAAATCATAAGAACCGTCATTTTCGGTAACTTTACTATCTTGGAGTATTCCATTGATATCATAGATTTCTACGTTTACTCCGGGAACTCCTGCTTCTTCGGGTTCTCTTAATCCGTTGGCGTTATCATCCATCCAAACCATACTACTATTAACTTTAGCTTGCTGTGTATAACCGGCATCTATAGTTAAGTCACCGGCAGTACCGGATACAAGATAGAATGTATTGGTTGTACCGTAACCATGAGCTCTAGTGATATCACTATCTTTGGTATGATCACCACCTCTATGAGGTTGCACAGGTACAATTCCTGATGGAGGTGTAACAAATTCGATATAATATTTACCGGGATTTGTACAGAAATGATAATAACCGTCACCACAGACGCTATTTTCATCTATAGTGGTGAAATCAATATCCCATAGCACCCAAGCACCATCTGTAAATCTATACAATTTCACTTTCAATCCGTTAACTCCATTTTCGATACCAGCATCATACACATTGTTTCTAATGTAATCCAGCCATACCAAATCACCGACTTCGACACATAGATAAGCACCTGCATCAATATCCAATTGTTCTTCATTAGCTTCAACTTCAAAACATTCTGTAGTTCCAAAACCATTGGTTCCATCAACATCACTATCAACATTATCATCTGATCCACGGTTATCCAAAGTGAATTCGTATTCACCAGGAAGTATGAATTTCACAAAATAGTTGCCAGGAATAACCATATCAAATAAGTATGCACCATTAGCATCTGTAGTATCATATTGAATAGCAATACCTGAATTAGGATCACAATTATGCAATTCGATTATAACTCCGGGTATTCCGGGCTCACCTGGATCTTGGATTCCGTCACCATCTTTATCTTCCCAAACAAAATCACCGACTTTACCCACTACATCAACAGATGCGGGATCATGGTCATCCATATCTTCATGAGGTGTACGCTTGTAACCAACACCAAGTACTTCATTATCCCAAGGATCACCAACTTTTACTGCTCTTTCATAAGGAGTATCTGAAGCAAATACACCATCTGCATCATCAGTTAAAATCAAATTTTTCAAATCGTTAGCACTTGCAATCTCAGCATAATGAGTCCAATCTGAAAGCTGGGTAGCCAATTGTACCATAAGCTTAATCGGCAATTCAAAACTATCTTTTGGAGCTAAAGTTCCGGTGTATGTAAATTGAGCTGTCGTAGCGTTATACATTGACCATCCTGGATTTGTAGCACCTGATACAAATGAGTAACCTGGACTGATATAATCAAATATTTTGATATTCTTCAACGAATCATTTCCTTGGTTAGAAACTGTAATCGTAAATGCTGCTATATCACCTGGAGCAAAAGGCCCTCTATCATCAGCTTCTATTTTCAATGCCAAGTCTGGAACAGTTAAAACTGCGATATCTTGGTCATCATCATCTTCAGATTCATCCAACTGAATAGCATCATCTACAACTAAATCATTGTATGGGTCAGTATCATAATGGCTATCAATATCTTCATTAGTCATATTAACTCCATTTCCGTCTTCAGCATATTTGATTTCAGCATAATTCTTCCATGAAAGTTCCCAATTGTCATTATGACAATCCTGAACAGTCATATAAACATGTACTTGTGCACTTGAACCTGGTGTAATAGTGTTAGAATAAGTATAGGATGCTGTTCTACTACCTGCATTGTATGTCCAATCGGGATTAGCAGCAACATCAAATTCAAAACCGCATGGGATGGCCTCTTCTTCTATTTTAATTGTCTTTGCATCAGTATTACCTTGGTTAAAAATATCTATAACAAAATCAACAGTCTGACCATAATCGAATGTAGGTCCAACAGTAGCTATTTGTTTTCTCAATGCTAAATCGAATATTTCGATTCCTGCTGGATCATGGTCGTCTTCATCTTCGTTTTCACTAATAAATTGACCATCCACTTTATCATCATTAGAATCACCGGGTTTAACATCTCTCTCATGAGCTGTGTCTGAACCGGGGTTACTATCTGCATCTATATTGTGCAATCCATCAGGATTAGCAGCTGAAGCAACTTCGGCATAATTCACCCAATTGTCATATCCTCCATCGGTTCTTTTAAGAGTCAAAACAATATTCACTGAGATTGAATTGTCAGGATTCAATTGTCCGGGTATATCATATGTTGCTAAGCCTGCCGCATATGACCATCCGGGATTCAATGCTGGATCAAAAGAATAACCCAAAGCAACATAATCATTTAATACTATTTGCTCTACTACTTGGTTTCCTTGATTAAATACCTCAACTCTGAATGTGATATCATCACCATAGCTATAAGGTCCACCACTTACAACCGTTTTTCTTAAAGCTAAATCAAAGATTTTTGGTGTAGCCAAATCAGCATCATCTTCAATTTTCGGATAACCGTGTGTAGGTCCGTTTTTACCGTCGCCACCAACAAAATCATCATTATCCAAACCTGGATCATTTTCCTTTATCTGGTCATTAGTAGAGTCAAAATCATTTCCGCTTTGATCAACTCCATTTTCATCGGCAAATTTTGATATCTCAGCACCATTTTCCCAATCATCCCCTGATTCATAACTATCAGTCAAAATCAAATTGATAAATTTACTAATTGTGTCACCGGGAGCGATTGCAGTAGCTATAGTTGTAACAGCCATCCTTGTATTAGCATCAAATGTCCAATCAGGATTAATGTCTTGTTTGAAAATATATCCTGAAGGAATATAATCAGTAACTTCCTCATTTGAGGTAATGATACTGCCTTGGTTGTACAATTTAATTTCAAAATGCATTGTATCACCATAATAATGAGGATATAGATCATCATAAGACTTACTCAATGCAAGGTCAAATATCTCAATTCCCGCAGGGTCGTGATCATCTTGATCCTCTCCAAAGCCAACACCTCTAACCAAAACATTATTGTCATTGCTATCTCCCAATTCAACAGATCTTTCTTCAGGAGTATCAGAGCCCAATTGTGAATCCATATCCCAAGCAGTCCTGTCTTGCAGGTATTTGTTCAATACATGAGTGACTTCAAAATAGTTAACCCAGTCTTTTTCACCTCCGGGAGTCATCACCATTTTAAGATTCAAGAATACATCATAACTTTCACAATTTGGAATTGAATCCGTAATCGTATAAGTTGTGTCAAGACTATTCCAGCCCGGATTAGCTGCCCAATCAATCTCATAACCCGCAGGGATGAATCCTTTGAACTGTGTATTTCTAATAGTATCATTTCCTTGATTATATACCCTGATTCTAAATTGTTGAGTTTGTCCATAGTAATATGGAGCAGGTGTAACTAATTCAGCTTTCAGAGCAACATCTATAATTTCAAGTTTAGCAGGATCACTATCATCTTCATCTTTAATTCCATCATTGTTATAATCCGTACCATCATCATCAACATGATTATCTTCTGGAGTATTTGGTGTACCTCCAATATCATTTCCCTCTATATAGTCCGGAGTACTATCAAAATCATTAGGTATTATATAAAAGTTTTCATCTCTAAACTCAAAAATCTCGGCGTGATTGGTATATGCGTTAGTACATTTCTCATCTACAAGTTGTACGACAGAATAAAGTTTTAAGGTATCACTCTCTCCCGGCATCAAAGCACTAGAAATAGTTGCGTGTGAATTACCTGTAGTAGCATCACTGTGCCATGCGGGGAAATTAGTTGAAGAATATTTAAGTCCGGCAGGAGTATAATCAACTACCTGAATTTCTCTTGCAATCTTATTTCCTTGATTATAAACTATTACCTCAAACTCTACAGTATCACCATGCATATAAGGTCCGGGAGTAACTATCACTTTTTTAAGAGCCAAGTCATTCACCCAAACTCCGGCAGGATCATGATCATCTTCCATACCTCCTTTGTCTGTAGAAAGAATATTATTATCATTTGCATCGCCTGGTTTCACAGACCTTTCTGTAGGTGTATCGGAATTAGGATTACTATCAGGATCTAAATAAATATATGAACTATTTGTCGCATTATCTGCACCCTCAATCTCAGCATAGTTAATCCAATAATCCGCTCCACCGTTAGTGCCAACCATTTTCAACTTTAATGGTATAGTAACACTGGATTTCGGCGCCAAAGGACCTGCATATGTATAACTCAATCCTGTAAAGATATTTCCATTCCACCCGGGATTAATTCCGGTATCAAAAACATATCCTTGTGGTTCATAATCCTTAATATCTATATTTTCCGCTGTATCATTTCCTTGATTATAGATTGTGATATTAAATGTAAGCACATCACCATAATGTGGATTTGCGTTTACAAGCTCTTTTTTAAGAGCTAAGTCAAACACATGTACTCTTGCAGGATCATGATCGTCTTCTTCTGCAAGATATCCGTTTGCCGGTCCATTCTTTGCATCACCGAATTTATAATTATCATCAGCTGTATCCGGAACACCACCAACATCATTGCTCAAATCATCGTCATAATAACTATCAACATCACTATTGCTCATATCAACACCCGCTTCATTTTCAGCATATGACACTTCTGCATAACTAACCCATGAATCTCCACTATCAAGACATTGAACAATAGACAAATTCAATGCAACATCAATAGAATCACCGGGTGCCAATGGTTGATTCAAAGTATATTCCACAGTATTATTAAGTGCATTTTCAGTCCAGCCCGGATTATTAGCCAATACAAAATCAAAACCGCATGGAATAATATTAGTTATCTTAATAGTCTTTGCTATTTCACTACCCTGATTTTTCACATTAATTTTAAAAGGAATATTATTGTTGTAATCAAATGGATAATACAGTGAATTAATAGTATTGATCAAAGCCAAATCAAAAATCTCAATTCCGGCAGGATCGTGATCATCCTCATCCATATTATATGTGGGTCCATTAGGGAAAATATCATCATCATCTGCACTGTTTAGTTCCACAGAAAGCTCTGCGGGAGTATTTGAACCAAGATCAGAATCTATATCCCAACCTGATTTATCTGCTCCGGACAGTGATTTCATATTACTAATTTCAGCATAATGTATCCAATCTTTCTCTCCTCCCTGTGTCATTTTAGTTTTCAATACCAGATCGACATACTCTGTCTCTCCAGGCATCAAATCATCTGTAAATGTATAACTCAAGGTATTGCCGGCTATTACCCATCCGGGAGCAGCAGCTACTGTATATCCGGCAGGCAAATAATCTTTCACTACAACATCTTTCACTCCTTGATTTCCTTGATTATATACTGTTAATCTAAAAGTTAAGTCCTGTCCATATTGATATGGTCCTGGTGTAAGCAATGTATTTTTCAACGCAAGATCATATACTTCAGGAAGAGCAGGGTCGCTATCGTCTTCATCAGTATTTGCATCAGTACTACCGGGTGTACCCGTACCGTCTCCCATAATACTATCATCACTACCTGACCAATATTTACCTCCTGCATCATTGGACTTATCTATATCCATGTCACTGTCAATGTCATTAGTAATAAAATTGAAGTTTATATCTTTCACTGCACTTATCTCAACGATATTGTTGTATCCTGCAAATTTATCCAATGTAGGTTTTATAGTCAAAAATATTGACAATTGGATAGAATCGCCCGTATTTAAGACATTTTCAATTTTTGCAGCCGCTCCATTATTGATTGCATCTATATGCCAAGTTGGAAAACTGGTGTTCGAAAATTCAAAACCCGCAGGAATATGATCAAATAATTCTATGTCTCTAACACTCACTCCCCCTTGGTTGTAAACAGTCACTTGAAATTCTACCAAATCATCTCCGTGGTACGGACCATCTGTCAAAACAACCTTTTTCAAGGCTAAATCCATAAAATTAGCAATTCCGGGATCATAATCGTCTTGATATCCAAGATGACCATCTCTCCATATATCATCATCATAAGTTGAGCCGGGCAAAACCTGTCTTTCCGAAATAGAATTAGAAAACATCTCACTATCCGCATCATCATAATCGTTTAAAGGATTTCCATCTTCATCATCCGCAGCAGATATTTCCGCAAAATTAACATAAGCTGTATGATCAGATACAACATTGTTTATTGTAAGATTCAAATCTACCGTAGTACTCATACCCGGATTAAGCATAAAAGGAAGTGTGTTTTCCAAGTCAGAACCGACTACAACCCATCCAAGTCCGGCATTATCAGCTGCGTTGTATGTATAACCGGAAGGTAGATAATCCGTAATTTTGATATTCCTTACAGGTACTGTACCTTGATTATACACGGTAAAATGAAATGTAAATAAATCTCCGTAATTCAACAATGCACCGGCATCCGTGGTTTTTGTCAACGCTAAGTCAAATATTTTAGCATATCCGGGATCTTGATTGTCTTCATCTTTTGTGGGATCAGTTCCTCCAACAACGCCTGTGCCATCTCCGTCAATAGCATCATCAGCCATACTTCCCGGCTTTCCTCCAGCATCATTTGTAAAATCTTCATCAAAAGTTCCATCGACATCAGCCATATCATTATTTGCACCGTCTTCAGCACTTACTATCTCTGCATAGTTTGCCCAGTCACTTTGAGCATGTGCCGGATTCAATTTAAGCTTAATTGTTTTTACAGCATTATCTCCCGGTGCAATAGGCCCTGGAAAAGTATATTTCCAATTACCTGTAACTGCATCAAATGTCCAACCCGTATTGATTGCCGGATCAAATGTATATCCGGGCAACGTGTAATTTGCTACTTCAATATTAGTCGCATCCACACTACCTTGATTATATACCGTTATATCAAATGTAACATTTGTACCATAGTCTGAATAGACATCTCCCGTCACACTTTTCAAGGCTAAATCAAAAATATCAAACTTATATCTAAAAAAATCAGTATTATTATTTGTGTGATTATCAGGATCATTTAACGATAATTCATCGTTTCCATTAAAGAACTGGTAAAGTTCAATTTTATTTCTCCAGTTGTTATAACCTCCTGAACTACCCTTTACAGTCAATACAATACTGTAATCCATAGTACCTCCTCCGTGAGGAATCGGGTCATTGGCAGTTGCTTCATATACACCACCACCAACATCAATCCAAGTAAGAGAATTTCCTGTTTGTTGATATTCCAAACCATCAGGCAAAGAATCTCTTAAAACAACCTTATCAATATCATAAGGTGCATTACTATTATTAGTCACCCTAAAATTGTAGGTTATCTGCTGACCATAATAATATGGACCAGTAGCCGGAGACACCGACAAAAGACTAATATCAGCATCTATCTGTGAAAATCCATATTGCAAACTCCCTAATAACATAAGAATTACAACAAAGACTTTCTTAAAATTGTAAATTGTAGTTTTCATTTGAGACAATTTTATTAAAGTTTAAAAAAAAATAATTTCAAAATAATGCGCAAAAGTAAACCTAATACTTCGAGATAAGTATTACCAAATAAATTGCATTAAATCAACTTATTGCGTTTTTGTTTACCAATTAAGAGGGATGTTAAAAAAGCCGAATCTTCCAAAAGAGACCCAAACTTAAGGGCAAATATATTATAAATATTTTTAATATGAAAATTTTTAGCGTTTTTTTTATAAAAAAAATATTTTTGCGGTCAATAACTCTGATTTATAATTAAATCATTATTATTTGGAATTTAATAAAAACTTATGCAATTTTGTACTCGAAAATAATAATATATGATTAATAAAGTATTTCTAATAGGCAATTTAGGTAAAGACCCGGAACTAAAACAATTTGACAACGGTGGTGTAATTGTGAGATTTCCCCTTGCTACCAATGAAAACTATATGGACAAAAATGGAGAGTGGCAAACAATCACTGAATGGCACAATATTGTACTTAGAGGAAAAACAGCAGAAAGAGCTGAAAAATATCTCCATAAAGGCAATACTATTTTTGTGGAAGGAAAAATTAGAACCAGAAAATGGCAAGATGCAAATGGAAACGATCGTTATACTACAGAAATCATGGGACTATCCTACAAATCTATTGGCAATAGAAGGGATAATGAAGAAGTCTCATCACCAAAGGAGAGTACTAAGCAAGAGAATACCTCTGATAATAATGATGAGAACCCTGTGGATGATTTGCCATTCTAAAAATCTTTTTAACTAAATAATATATTGATGGATGTAGATCTTGAACCTCCGAGTAGCTTATCAATGTTGCTCTTGGTTTTTCTCAGCACTATGAATGTGAGTTTATTCTTAGCAGTGATAGCTTTGATAGTTCTCATCATTTCTTCTGCTATGATTTCAGGTTCTGAAATTGCTTATTTTTCATTAACTCCGGATCAACTTCACGAGTTAGAGAATAGTTCGTCTGTGGTAAACAAAAGGATTTTATCTTTAAAAAAACAACCTAGAAAACTATTAGCCACGATTCTTATTAGCAATAATTTTGTCAATATCGCAATAGTATTGGTGTCTGATTTTATCCTTTCCAAAACACTTAATCACGATATTTTAATCAAATGGGCTGAAGCTATTCATAAATGGTATATATTTAATTCCTTTGGTGTAGAAACCATTTCCAAAGCGATAAATTTTGGTATTGCCGTAGTTGGAGTTACTACCATACTGGTATTACTTGGTGAGATTATGCCAAAAATCTATGCCAATGTAAATAATCTCAAACTCGCTAAGACAATGTCCTCACCATTAAATATACTTATGGCTGTTTTCAGTCCATTTAGCAATATTTTGGTAAAAGGTACAAGTTTATTTGAAGACAAACTCAGCAAAAGCAAAAAACAATCCGCTAATTCGAGCAAAGATGATATTGAAGATGCATTGGATTATACTATGAAACCGGAAGAACAAGAATTCGATTTATTAAAAAGTATATTAAAATTTAGCGAAGTCAGTGTAAAACAGATAATGAAGCCGAGAAATGACGTATTTGCCATAGAAATTGACACAACATATGATCTTGTCTTAACAAAAATCAAAGAATCCGGTTATTCAAGGATACCCATTTACAAAGAGGAATTTGATGATTTGGAAGGCATTCTATACGCAAAAGATTTGATATCCCATCTAGACAAGGACAAATCTTTCAAATGGCAAAGGCTAATCAGAAAAAATATTCATTATATTCCCGAATCAAAAAAAATAAATGATCTTCTAAAAGAATTCCAAAAACTCAAACTACATATGGCGATAGTGGTAGATGAATATGGTGGCAACGCCGGTTTGATTACCATGGAAGATATCATGGAAGAAATACTGGGTGAAATTTTTGATGAGTTTGATGAAGAACAAGAAAATGAATCTGAAAAAATCAGTGACAAAGAGTTTATTTTTGAAGGAAAAACATCTCTAATAGACTTTGTGAAAAATTTCAATGAGGATATTGATATTTTTGATGATATCAAAGGTGATTCGGATTCACTCGCAGGGCTAATACTTGAGGTAGCAGGTGAAATACCTGAAAAAGGATTTGAATTCAAACTTGGAAGATTTAGTTTTATTGTAAATAGCGTCACAGACAGAAGAATTGAAAAAATACTGGTTAAAATAAATGAAAGCGATGAAGAAAGTATATGATTTCTTATTTTTACTTCCCATATTTTTATTGATTTTATCATGCAATAATGAAGAAGATACCGGAATGCCAAAACCGAGAACTTATCCAAGAGTTGATTTTCCCCAAAAAACATATAAAACATTTACTTCCGAGGATTGCAATTTTCAATTTGAATACCCCAGCTATGCAAAAATAGAAAAGGAAACAAAATTCTTGAAAGGAGAAACACCAAATGATTGCTGGTACAATATCATTATACCTCAATTTCACGGACAGATATACCTTACATACTATCCAATCAATAGTCAAAAAGATTTTGACAAATACATAGTCAATTCTTTTGAATTAACGGCAGCTCACGATATTAAAGCTAACAGTAGAAAGGAAATTCGGATCAAAAACAAATTCAACACTTCAGGAATTCTATTCAAAGTAAAAGGCAATGTAGCATCCCAAACTCAGTTTCTTCTTACGGATACAAGCTCCAATTTTATCAGGGGCTCCCTTTATTTCAATAATAAGGTAAACGTTGACTCGATGAGAATAATACAAGATTTTATTGATAAAGATGTCGAACATCTTATCAATACATTCAAATGGATAAATTAAAGTTGTGATTAATCCGGTATAATTACTTAAAACAAAAATGCTTTGGTATCTTTGTGTCATGAATATAAAAAATTATATACCCTCATCAATAACAGCAATAAATTTAGCTTCAGGTTTTGTTGCTATCTTGCTCAACGACCCATTGATAAGCCCTATAATTATTTTAGTTGGTTCTATATTTGATGTATTTGATGGTGCTGCTGCGAGAAAGCTAAATGCGACATCGGCTTTTGGAGCAGAACTTGATTCATTGGCGGATGTAATAACTTTTGGTATAGCACCTGCTTATTTGTACTATCATCATGTATTGTATGCATCACCTGTAATTATTAGCATAATTGCAACAACGATTCTTGCTATATTCGGTGCATTGCGCTTAGCCAAATTCAATATAGATACTGAAACCAAAAGCAATTTTAAAGGAATGCCCATTCCATCGGTAGGTTTGTTTTTTTCATTTTTGGTTTATGAAAGATATGCAAACACAATTTTTGACTATTCCCGGCATCAATATATCTGGTTAAGTCTCCCATTTATATTTGCTTTTCTCATGGTTTCTCCTTTTAATTTCCTTGCAAATAAAAAAGTAAAAAATAAAAAAATTCAATTAATCCAAACAATAGTGATGATTATTATGCTATTGGCATTAGTCCTGTGGATAGTAACCCAAATGCCCTTTATGCCATTAGCCATTGTTATATACATTGTGATATCATTAGTATTTCTTAGAAATTGATATAGTCTTATTTATAAATACTTGTACAGCATTTATACATAAAAAACTTAACTATTATGGATATTGGGCACGTAGGATATTTTAGAAAGTTACTCAAACTACTTGCAAAGTTCAAGAGAACCGAACATACTTTTATGATTGTCATGGCGATTTTAATAGGTATTACCGGTGGTTACGGCGCTATCCTATTCAGGTATATGATAAGATTGTTCGAGTCTCTTTTTTTTGGATCTTGGCATGTAAATATCGCATACATAGAGAGTTTACCATGGTATGTAAAACTTATTGTACCCGCTTTAGGTGGCTTGATTGTAGGGCCTATTATCTATTTCTTTGCCAGAGAAGCAAAAGGGCAGGGTGTGTCCGAAGTTATGGAAGCTATAATCTTAAAAGGAGGAGCAATCAGACCAAGAGTAGTACTTGCCAAGATTATAGCTTCAGCGGTTTCTATCGGCACCGGTGGATCAGTTGGTCGTGAAGGACCGATTGTTCAGATTGGTTCAGCTGCAGGCTCGTCCCTTGGACAAATAATTCGAGTCAGAGGTTCACAATTGAGGACTCTTGTCGCTTGTGGTGCTGCCGCAGGAATTGCAGGAACATTTAATGCTCCTTTAGCAGGATCTATTTTCGCTTTGGAAATCTTGTTGGGGGATTTTGCAATCAGACAATTCAGCCCCATAGTCATTGCTTCAGTCACATCAACCGTTATTTCAAGATATTATCTCGGTAATTATCCGGCTTTTATTGTACCAAAATATGAGTTGGTAAGTATTTATGAATTCATTCCATATACAATTTTGGGAATTCTTGCTGCAATAGTGGCGTTTTCATTTACTAATATTGTTTTTAAATCCGAAGATATTTTTGAATCAATCCCAATACCCGAATGGACAAAACCCGCAATTGGAGGGCTTATTATCGGTGGAATGGGTGTTTTCTTTCCTCATATTTTTGGAGTGGGATATGAAACAATGGACTTGGCTCTTGCCGGTAAGCTCAGTTGGGCATTTTTACTATTGTTGGTATTTTTAAAAATTGCAGCGACTTCTATCACTATCGGATCCGGAGGATCGGGTGGTATTTTCGCCCCATCATTATTTCTTGGAGCAAGTTTGGGCGGTTTTGTAGGTACGGTAACCAATATTGTAGCCCCCGGATTATCTGCAACACCGGGAGCATATGCTTTAGTTGGCATGGGAGCAGTTGCTGCTGCGACAATGCATGCACCTATAACTTCAATATTAATCTTATTTGAATTAACAAATGACTATAGAATAATATTACCTTTAATGCTTGCGATAATATTAGGTGTCGTAATCAAAATGCACTGGAAGAAAGAGTCCATATATGCGATTAAACTATTGAGAAGAGGGATAAAACTAAAAAAAGAATATGAACCGAATGTATTGAGTCAATTAAAAATCGGCGAGATAATGAAAACCGATTTTATTATTGTTAAGACTGATACACCATTCAAAGAATTAGTCAAATTGACAAAAGAAACATTCCATTTGAATTATTTTGTTGTTGACGAAAATGATGCTTTAGTTGGAATCCTGTCTCCCTACAAACTGAGAAAATTGGATGCAGAACAAAATACGGACACAAATCATTTAACAGCTAAAGACCTTATAGTCCAAGACAAAATCTTTTTCACTCCGGAAGACACTCTCGATCTTGTAGGATTAATCCTCAATGATTTAATCTTGGATGAAATACCGATTGTCGAAAATGAAAACACAAAAAAAGTTGTGGGCTATATCTCAAAAACACAGGTAATTTACGCATTCAACAGGGAAATGATCAAGAAAGATATGCTGAGATCCGTGTCGGGGTACATAGGCTCTACTAATAAATTCAAGCAAATACAAATGATGGATGGAGAGATCCTTTGCGAAGTGGAAGTTCCGGGAAAATACGTAAACAAAACCCTTAGTCAAATCGACCTTAGACACAAATACGGTATCGAAGTGATTCTTATCAAGCAACAATACGACGAAAAAACCAAAGAAACAGATAAGGTATTTGTCCCCCACCCTGAATATAAATTCAGCTACGGAGACAGATTATTAATAGTGGGAAGCGAAGAAGAAGTAAATACATTTAATTCTTAATACTAATATTATCCCGTTTTCGTTTACGGTATGATGACAAGAAAATGGCATAAAATATCAGCAAGTTTTATACTTGTAATTTTCCTTTTTCCAATTTTCACAATTGGGATACACAATGCTTTTTTCCATGCTGCCTCTGACAATCACAATTTGGCAAAACATGAAAATAGTATCAAAAATACAGATATTTCTATATGCTATATTCATGATTTCAAGTATTTCTCATTTGAGAATCAAGAATCTCCTAAGGTTTTTAAGTCAAAAGCTATTTGGAGCAATGAGTTTTATCCCTTAGAGATATCTTTTATCAAAGAAAATCTCACATCCTTTTATCTACTGCGAGCCCCACCCAACATTCAAATATATGCTAAGCTCACATAATTCAATGCTTAGCCAAAATAGTATCTGCAAAGGAAACACATAATATTTGAAAATATATTCTTATTATCTCAATTTTAATGATTGCCGGTTTCTTAGCGGATACTAAATATATTTCATTACAGAGCTCGTTAGTTTGGTTCGATTAGGCGTACATTATAAGCTATCATTTAGGTCAAACCTCACAGCGGTTCTATATGCAAAAAGATATAATAAATTAGTATAAAAAACAATCGGGTGCATTTTATTTTTTCGCGTTGCAGGTTGATTCTCTTTCGGTTGCCGAGCTTATCGAGGCAAAGGAATCAGATTTATCTTGTTAGATATATGAAGTATTTCAACAGGAGGCAAAGAAATAGAAAAGCGAAAAAATGAAATACGTCTAAACAATCTCAGGTCTGCATTATCTAAGCATATAACTGACCATGATTGAATAAAAAAATAATAAACATGAAAAAAATAATATTACCCTTACTGATAATCGCAGGATTTGCGACTAAAAATTATTCGCAATTCAAGATAACGGGAACAATTAGTGATTCCAAAACACACAAAACTTTGCCCAATGCTTCTATATTTATCTCCGGATTAAACAAAGGAGTTGTATCGGACTTAAACGGCAATTTTACATTAGAAAACATTCCTAATGGTAATTACGATGTAAAATTCTCGTATATTGGCTACGCAGATATAATAAAACATATATCGGGAAAAGACAATACTATCCAAATGAATATAAGTTTAAATCCTGAATCCCCAATTTGCCTTAATCAAGTAGTCATCACTGCAGGAACATATTCTACTCAAGATGAAACAGCGATAAAAATAGAGACTATTAACAAAAAGGATATCGAAGGCTTTGGAGGGATTTCATTGATAAAAGATTTATCAAGAATACCTGGAATCGATGCGGTTAGCAAAGGAAATGGCATCGCAACTCCCATAATACGCGGACTTTCCACCAGTAATATACTTGTCCTTAATAATGGAGTAAAAATGCAAAATTTTCAATTTTCAGTCAATCATCCATATCTGATAGATGAATTTGGAGTCGAAAGAATCGAAGTAGTAAAAGGTCCGGCATCACTATTATTCGGCTCCAATGCCGTAGGGGGAGCACTTAATATGATAAAAGAAAGCCCCGCACCAAAAGGCACTATCAAAACCGATATAAACTTGAATTACAATTTCAATACCCAAGGCATAGTGACGAATGCCGGTGTGAAATCTACTCCCGGGAATTATTTTTACGGTTTGCGGGCAGGGCTCAAAAGCCATAAAGATTATATTGATGGAAACGGAAAAATAGTTCCAAATTCAAGATTCAATGCAAAAAGTTTTAAGATATTTACCGGTTATAATACTAAAAATTTCGTTTCAAAACTGTTTATTG
>Ga0256832_1000815_pt1 | contig 20594 bp, 7 predicted proteins | sample 134614metaG_FD_190534 | JGI IMG/M metagenome (GOLD analysis project Ga0256832, IMG submission 190534) | Hydrothermal vent microbial communities from Lau Basin, Pacific Ocean - 134-614 | ecosystem: Environmental > Aquatic > Marine > Hydrothermal vents | place: Pacific Ocean: Lau Basin | collected... | reverse complement strand
TCTCTTGACTTCTTTCATATCCTTGAGATACATGATATCTTCACTATCACCCATTGGAGTCTTGGAAACATCGGTAATAACCCATGTATTGCCCTCTTTTTTAATTGAACGACTCATATCCATCGGAATTTTTTGACCTTGAACTTCGATTTCCAATCCATAGTTGTAGTTTCCTTCTTTCAAATCATCTGTGAATTTTGGTAAAGTTGAAGCTATTTTAACTTTTGATGGTTTTTTATACACAACTTTCGAAATATCTTGAGTTAATTCTTTCAATCTTTTTGCGACATCCTCCGGCATATCTGCTTGATATCTTGTACCGCAATATTTAGCTAGAAATTTTTCAGAGGCTGCAAACATTGCCATGTTGTTTACCGGTTTATGAAATCCATGACCTTCATCGTCAGCAAGTAGATATTCAACATCAGTTCCCAATTCCCTAAGGGCAACAACTATTTGGTCAGACTCTGCCTGTTTTACCCTTGGATCGTTTGCACCTTGAACAATCATCAAAGGGGATTTGATTTGATCAGCGAAGAAAAGCGGACTTTCTTTTTTCAAAATAGCTTTTCCTTCTTCCGTATTGGGATCTCCCATTCTTTTGTACATTGTTTTTCTGAATGATTCCCAATATGGAGGAATAGATTCCAATAATGTGAAAAGATTACTTGGTCCGACTATATCAACTCCACAAGCATAAACATCCGGTGTGAAAGTCACTCCGGCTAAAGTCGCATATCCGCCATAGCTACCTCCCATAATCGCTACTTTATTTTCATCAACCATTTTAAGATTTACCAAATGCTTAACTCCCCAGGTAACGTCGTCTTGCATTTTTGCACCCCATTCCTTATTTCCGGCATCCAAAAACTTTTTACCGTATCCCGTGCTACCTCTAAAATTGGGTTGAAGCACAGCAAAGCCTCTATTCGCCAGAAACTGCGCATATGAATTATAACCCCAATAATCTCTTGCCCACGGACCTCCATGAACAAACATAATCAAAGGAGCTTTACCTTTTGTCTTATATTTCGGCATTGTAAGATAAGCAGGAATTTCCATTCCGTCACTACTTTTATAAGTGATTGGAGTCATCTCGCATAAAAATTCTTCATATTTTTTAAGCTTTGGTCTTGGGGTATATTGATATATCAATTTTTTTGATTCCATATCAAAGAAATAAGTCTCACTTACATATTTATCGCCATAAGTAGAAACTAAAAATTTCTTTTCGTCTTTGGTATTGCTACCCATTGATACTTCTCTGCCGGGAAATTTAGATTTCAAAAATTCATAAGCTTCTTCCCACTTTTTGTTTTTCCAGTATCTTCTGGACTTTGCGTCTGTATATTTTGTCAAAATCATTTCCTTGGTCACATCACTAAAGAAAACTCCACCAAAATCAACTTTATTCTCGGGATCTTTTTCTACTAATTCAGTCTTTAAGGTACTAAGATTCATTTTGTATAAAGCTGTAAGATTCGCATCATCGCCTTTATTCGATACCAAATATATCTGAGAATTATCTTTTGTCCAACCTGCCACATAAGCAGTTTCCAATATATCGGTTTCATAAATAGGTGTAAACGTATTATCATCATTGACTTTTAGTATCTGGGAATTTCCATTATCAAGTGTCTTATTTGCCAATCTCAATTTTTCATCCCAATCAAAATCCCAGCCATTGATTTTTTCAGTATTTTTAAACATCAATGTCAATTTTCCGGTACTAATTTCCAATTTATAAAGGTCGTGATATGCCGGATCTCTATCATTTAGTCCCACCATCAATATATCAGGATTCTTTTTACTCACCTGGTAAATCATCGCTCTAACCTTGTCATTTGGAGTTAAATCTCTTGATATAGGGAGTCCATCTCCCGTTACCTTATCTGTTGGATTTACAGCAAAGACGTGATAGTTTTCATCGCCTTTATTATCTTTTACATACAATATATATTTGGAATCATAAGTCCAAAAATATCCGCCGATTGGACGTTCATTATTTGTAAGTGGTTTGGCTTTGGCAAAAGGTTCATCAAACTTCTTAACCCATATATTCATGATACCATTGTATTCTTTCATAAATGATATCCATTTTCCATCCGGGCTCAATTTTCCTCCTGAAATTTCAGGATTGCCAAAAAATATCTCTCTGTCTATTAATGGAATGTTTTGTTTTTGTCCTGTCATCTGTGTAGCTATTATCGAAAATAATACTAAAAATAATTTAATTGTTTTCATGTGTTAAAAGGTTTAATTTTGATAAGTTGTTTATAATAATCGCTTATTTTTTTACAAATATATATAAATATCCATATTCGGATTAAAAAACTATATGAACGTATTGTTTTAGTAGATAAATACATCAACAACTAGTGCGCCAGGAATTAAATAATTATTTATTGAAGTTTCGCACTTTGATAACTTGTTGACAATGAATAATATTGCAAAGTTGAGGCAAAGATGATAAGTTGAATAAATCTGTGAAAATCAGTTCAATCAGTGTCATCCGTGTTCTATTTTTAAACTGTTGTGGATATTGATAAATTGCAGATAATTAAACATTTACCGGTTGTGTTTTGTTTTTATTTCTTTGAATGTCAATTATTTAACGAATGTGCGAAACTTAAGTTATTTATACTTCGTGGAAGAAGCTTGTATACAAAACAACTACTATTCATGGATTCCCGCAAAGTAGCGCGGAGGTCACGCAAAGTCACGCCAAGGCGAACTTATTTATTTTTATGTCTTGGCGATACTTAGCGAAACCTTAGCGTCCACAGCGGGAAAATTAATAAAATAGCAACGGATATTCACGAGAACTTCGCCTTTGTCTAAATAAAACTACTGCGTCTAGTATGCACTTTTATTTCTTGCACAGCACTCCGGGTTAATTTATATTCCTAATAAATACAATACTAGTGCTCTGCGCAGAAAATAACTATACATATATACTCGTTCTTTTTTATTTATACTTCGTTGAAGAAGCTTGTAAACAAGCACTATCTGGGGATTCCCGCAAAGTAGCGCAGAGGTAGCGCAAAGGTGCGCCAAGACAGAATTATTTTTTATGTCTTGGCGATACATAGCGAAACCTTAGCGTCCATTGCGGGAAAATTAATAAAATGACAACGGATATTCACGAGAACTTCGCCTTTGTCTAAATAAAACTACTGCGTCTAGTATGCACTTTTATTTCTTGCACAGCACTCCGGGTTAATTTATATTCCTAATAAATACAATACTAGTTTTTATATTATTCACTAGGTTTAAATAATTATAGTACTAATTTTGTAAAAAAATAGCATTATGTCAGAAAAGAAGCTTTCAAAATATAGATTAAGAAAAGAAGCATTAGAATATCATTCATCCGGAAGAAAGGGTAAAATCGAAGTTGTGTCAACAAAGCCGTTTTCCAGCCAAAAAGATTTATCTCTCGCTTATACACCCGGAGTAGCAATACCTTGTTTGGAAATTGAAAAAGATCCTCATGCTGCTACTGAATATACAGCTAAGGGAAATTTGGTTGGGGTTATAACCAATGGTTCTGCTGTTCTTGGTCTTGGTAATATCGGAGCCTTAGCCGGCAAACCTGTAATGGAAGGCAAAGGTATATTATTTAAAAAGTTTGCTGATATTGATGTTTTTGATATAGAATTGAATATATCAGACCCGAAAGAGTTTGTTGAAGTAGTCAAAACTATGGAACCTACTTTTGGTGGTATAAATCTGGAAGATATCAAGGCTCCGGAGTGTTTTTATATCGAAGAAGAATTGAAGAAGAGTATGAATATCCCGGTATTTCACGATGATCAACACGGTACGGCTATCATATCCTCTGCCGGATTACTAAATGGATTGGAATTAGCCGGAAAAAAAATCGAGGATATAAAAATTGTTATAATCGGAGCAGGAGCTGCGGGATTGTCAAGTGCCAGACTATATTTGGATTTAGGTGCCAATCCGGAAAATTTGTTTATGGTAGATAGCAAAGGAGTTTTGAGAATAGGAAGGGGAGATGAAGATAAGAATAAATATAAAAAACCGTTTTTCCGTAAAACAGATGCGAAGACTTTGGATGATATAATAGAGGGTGCAGATGTTTTTGCAGGATTTTCTGCCAAGGGAGTATTGAAGAAAAGTATGGTCAAGAAAATGGCTCCTCATCCATTGATTTTTGCTATGGCAAACCCCGATCCGGAAATTAGCTACGAAGATGCCAAAGAAGCAAGACCTGATGCGATTATAGCAACAGGAAGAAGCGATTATCCCAATCAAATAAATAATGTATTGGGATTTCCTTATATTTTTAGAGGGGCATTGGACGTAGAGGCTACTACTATAAACAATGAAATGAAACTTGCTGCAGTTTATTCATTGGCAGAGTTGGCCAAATCGGAAGTTCCGGAAGAAGTTAAGAAAAAATATGATAATGAGCCATTAGAGTTCGGTACTGAATATATAATCCCAAAACCATTTGATCCTCGAGTATTGTATTTTACTGCAACTGCCGTAGCCGAAGCAGCGATAAAAACAGGGGTTGCTAAAAAACAAATAGATATTGAGAAGTATAGAGAAAAGTTAAGGGGAAAAATCGATTGGACCAGGAATATGATGAGAAACATCTATTCGAAAGCTAAGAAAAATAAGAAGCGAATTGTATTTCCTGAAGGCGAAAATCAAAAGATAATTTGGGCAGCATCAGAATTAGCAATTGATGGAATTGCGACACCTATTTTATTGGTTAAAGATAAAGAAAAGACAATTGAACTATTCAAAGAAACACATCATTCCTGTAAAGGAATCGAATTTATAGAATATAAAAATTCCGGACATTATAATTATTTTGTTGAGGAATACTACAAATTGAGACAAAGAAAGGGTATTACCAAAAGAAAAGCAATAAGAGATATGCAAGACCGGTATTTCTTTGCCCCAATGATGGTTAAAATGGGATTAGCCGATACAATAGTTGGTGGAGTTGAGGCTTCTTATCCTTTTGTTTTAAGACCGGCATTGAAGATTATCGGTCCTGAACCGGGTAAATCTCAAGTGGTATCCGGATTGCATTGGATAAAATACAAAAATAAAGACATATTTATTACCGATACTGCGGTTAACACCAATCCAAATAGAGAAGAGTTGGTAGATATAGTTTCCAATGGTATTGAAGCTTTGACAAGATTTGGTTTTGTACCTAGAGTTGCAATGTTATCCTATTCAAATTTTGGATCAGTTGTAACTCCTTGCGTGAATAAATTGGAAAACGTAATCAACGATGTAAAGAATATTTATCCTAATATTGAAATTGAGGGACCAATGCATGCAGATTTAGCTTTAGATTTCGAAAGACTAAAAGAGTTTTATTCTTTTGCAAATCTTTCAAAAGCACCAAATCTGCTTGTTTGTCCTGATTTGAATTCGGCAAATATAAGTATGTTGCTCTTATCCAAATTGAGCAAAGCTAATATCATCGGTCCTATTATGGAAGGCTTCGATAAGCCTGTTCAGCTTGTAAACAGGACAAGTAGCGTTAGAAATATAATTAATCTGGCAGCTATTTCCTCAGTAGATTCAAAATAGGAATATAGAAAGAAATAAGCTGCTTTTCCGGGTTTTATTGAGTGCAGTTATCATAATTATTTGCTGAATATACAGTTATCTATATAGTGTCACTAAAAAATCCATCAGATTAGGTACTATAAAAATATTTCACTCGAAAATACCTAAACCCTGAATGGTTTGAGTATATTTGTATAGTAATACCAAAAGAACAATGAAAAAAGTCCTTATCATTACTTATTATTGGCCACCAAGTGGAGGTGCAGGAGTTCAGAGATGGGTGAAATTTGCAAAATACCTTAGAGATTTTGGATGGGAGCCAATAGTATATATTCCTGAAAATCCCCATTATCCTATTTTAGATAAAAGTTTTGAAAAAGATTTGCCGGAAAATTTACATGTTATTAAGCATCCTATCTGGGAACCATATTCATTCTATAAAAAATTTATGGGAATGAAAAAAGAGGAAAAGGTTCAACATGGATTTATTCAGGAAAAAAAACAAAATTCTTTTAAACAGAACATAAGTGTTTGGATCAGGAGTAATTTTTTTATTCCGGATGCAAGAAAATTTTGGATTAAACCCTCCATAAAATATCTTACCGGATATTTTAAAAATATAGAGAAGCCGGATGTAATTATATCCACCGGACCTCCACATTCTATGCATTTAATTGCAATGGGATTGAAAAAATCATTAAATATTCCTTGGGTTGCGGATTTCAGAGATCCTTGGACAGGTATTGATTTTTATGACCAATTGAAATTGACCACATGGGCAGATAGGAAGCATAAAAGACTTGAAAGAATGGTTCTTTCAACAGCGGATGCAGTAATATCAATCGGATGGACTATGGCAAAAGAACTTGAGGATTTGGGTTCAAAGAAAGTTGAAGTAATTACAAATGGATTTGATGAAGATGATTTTAAAACCAATCATACTGTTACTTCAAAACATGAGTTCATTTTATCACATATAGGATCATTGAATAAAGATAGAAACCCTGAAATTTTGTGGCAGTCATTGAAAGAATTAATAAACGAAAATGAAGAATTCAGATCTAAATTAAAAATCAGATTAGTTGGAAAAGTTGATCATATTGTTAATGAAAGTATTAAAAAATATCATCTTGAAGATTTTATAATCAAAATTGACTATTTGCCTCATGATAAACTTGGAAGTATCTTCCAATCTTCAGAGATATTATTACTTTTATTAAATGATACCCCGAATATTGAGGGCATAGTAACAGGGAAGATATTTGAATATCTTGCAGCAAATAGGAGTATATTGTGTATCGGTAGTAGTACAGGAGATGCAGCAAAAATAATAAACATAACAAAATCAGGAAAAGCGGTTGATTTCAATGACAAAAAAGGAATTAGTTCGTTTTTATTAGAAAGATTTTCGGAATTTCAAAATGGGAACAAATTAAAAAATAATAATCAAAACATAGATACCTTTTCCAGAAAGAGACTAACTGAAAATTTGTGTAGAATTCTGGATGATGTGACTAACTAAAATATATTGAAATACCTGTACTAAATACTACGATTATGAAAAAAATCAATACACTAAAAATTTTATTATTGTTATTCTTAATCACATCGGTTTTACATTTAAAAGCACAAAATACTGTCTTGAATTGTGGGTCTGATGAATTGCATAGTCAACTTTTGAATAAAAACCCTGAGTACAAAGCTAAATATCAAAAATATGAAAAAGAAATTTTAAGATATCAAGAAAGGGATTTATCAGAAAGAGAAAATCCTTCTTATGTTCTTCCTGTCGTAGTGCATATTATTCATAATGGAGGAGCGGAAAATATATCAGATACTGAAGTTCAAACCGGTATTGACAATCTAAATGAAGCATATGCCAATACAGGATATTATGACCCAAGCACTGGAGTTAATACAGGCATCCAATTTTGCCTGGCTCAAAGGACACCTAATGGAAATGCAACAACCGGAATCACAAGAACTAAGTCTTCCTTGACCAATTTAAATGCAAATTCTCAGGATCTTGCATTGAAAAATTTGGAAAGGTGGGATCCCAAACACTATATCAATATTTGGTTGGTAAAGAGTATTTGTAGGGGTTCTAATTGTAGCGTTATAGGTTATGCATATCTGCCTCCTGCTCATGGAACCAAAAGAGACGGTTTGGTGGTTGAAGCTGGATATTTCGCAAGAACTAAATCATCATCAGCTGTGCAAATACATGAAATGGGCCATTACCTGGGATTATTTCACACTTTTCAGGGTGGTTGCAAAAATGATAATTGTCTGACTGATGGAGATAAAGTTTGCGATACACCTCCTGACAATAGTACATTTCGTGTAAAATGCGGAGAAGATTTTAATAGTTGTTCCACAGATGTAAATTCAGGATTTGCGACCGACCAAAATGATATGTACTGGAATTATATGGATTACGGGGATTTAAATTGTTATTCGGCATTTACCGAAGGACAAAGAAAGAGGATGGTATTTACTATCCAAGAGATTAGAAAAAGTTTATTGGATTCCAAGGCTTGTTTATCACCATGTTCTTCAGATTTAATTGCTAATTTTACTTCTTTGAGGGATACCATTTTGGTAGGCGAAATAACTAACTTCAATAATCAGAGTTCTGCAAATGCCAGTATTTTTTCATGGGAAATTAATAGCAAAACCGTCTCATCAGATAAGGATTTAACTTATCAATTTAAAGAGACAGGTACTTTTACAGTTACATTAAAAGCATATAATAGTGATAAATCGTGCTATGATTTTATCAATAAAACCATTGTGGTTATTTGTGGAGCAGAAGCCGGTATTGATGTCGATAAAACATCCGTTTTATCAGGAGAAACAGTAAGTTTCAAATCAAAAGCTAACGGATCATATTCATATAGTTGGTACATTGGAAATACATTGATAGGCACGGGTCAGCAAATTGACCATATTTTTTATGATGAGGGGGTATATACCATAGAATTGATTGTTTCTTCCGGTCAATGGGGCTGTTCGGATACAGCTAAGGTAGATATTATTGTCACATGTCCTGTGGAGTCGGATTTTTCTACAAGTTCATTTTTTCCGCATAAAGATTCATTGGTGATTTTTACCAATAATAGTATAAATGCGACTAACTATGTATGGGAAATAAATGGAGTCAAACTATCCACCGGAAAAAACTTTAGTTATGTTTTTACCGATGCCGGAGAATATACTGTTTGTCTAATAGCAAAAAATGGAGATTGCGAGAAAAAATATTGCAAACAGATATTTGTTTTGGATGAAAATACAAATGATTGCGAAGATGTATATCTAAAAAGGATTGGAGATCCGGAAGTAGATGAGACATGTAATGATTTTATTTTTTTAAAAAATGGCGACATCCTTATTTTGGGTGGTTATAATAACCAATCATTATTGCTAACTCTCGACAAAAGATTAAAAATAAAATATTCAATAGGTTTAGATTTTCTTTCAGATAATGAATATATTTATACATCTTTTCTTGATAAAGAAGGCTATATCATCATTTCCGGAATGGAATATATAAAATCAAATGGAAGGGGGCTATATATTTTGAAATATGATATTTCTAGTAAATCGATTATATGGAAAAAAAAGATTAAATATAATTCAAGAAATTTTCCCACAATAAGGACAATAAGTCAACTTCCAAATGGCAATTATTTATTAGGAGGGCAAACTTATGTGAATGGTTGTGACGCAATAGTTTTGGAAGTTAATAAAAATAATGGCGATATTATTTGGCAAAATATCTATAACACTGGATCTTGTGAAGTCTTCAGAGATTTAATCTACAAAGATGAAAAAATTTACGGAATAGGAAGATTTGCTATTCATAGTTCTGCCGAAACTAAATTCAGAAATGTATTGATGAAAATGAATAATAGGGGAGAAAAAATCTGGAGTAAAAACTACTTGGTTTCCAAATCAGATAATGCAAGGTTGTATGGTTTTGATTTATTATATGATAATGGCTTAGTATTTATTACTGTAGGAGATGAAAATGGAGCTAATTTGGAAAATAGCAAAATCCAAGTAATAAAAACAGACTTAGATGGTAATGTTAAATTTGAAAAAGGTTTTTATGTTAAAAATAGCAAATATAATAGAGCTATCAATATATTAAATTTGCCTGATGGCTATATGGTCAGTGGAAATTATAAGTATCTTGATGATAATAGGAAATTACTATTGTTTAAAATAAATAAAAAAGGAGAATTAATTTGGAGTAAATCTTACAAAGTTGGTAACTCTTGTGGAGATTCAAAAGTAAAATATAAAAATGGAATTTTGTATTACATTGGAACTTCTATTGACAATGATGATAAAGATATATTTATATTAAAACTAGATATTAATGGTAAACCAATAGCGGATTGCGATATTGAAAATAAGGACGTTGATATGATTTTAACTGACTTTGGTGTCTTTAAAGAAAATATCAGTGTAAATTATGTTACTCATACTATGCCATACACAAATCTTGACCTCAAATCATTCACTCCTGATTTAATAGAAGAAGATATCTGTAAAAAAGATTGTTTTGATACTTGCTCAATAGCTCCTGACGCTTCATTGGTAATACTTGATTCACAATGCAAACAAGACTCATTTATACTAAATTTTGAAATTTGTAATTTAGGAGAACATACTATTCCAATTAATACTCCGGTATCAATTTATACTAAAAATCCATTAACACAAAATTCAAATTTAATAGCTCAGTTTTATATCCCGGATAGTATTCCAAAAAATAATTGTAAGCAATATTCTTACACAATTAAATCTCCGGGAGATATTACTATTTACGCTTTTGTTAATGACAACGGAAATTCCACGACTCCATTTACTCCGGATATAGATTTACCCAATACAGGAATTTTAGAATGCAATTGGGATAATAATCTGGGATTTTTAAGCCTTAGAGAATCCAAGACCAAGAAATTGGATTTAGGAAATGATACAACAATGTGCATCTCCGGAATAGTCAATCTAAATGCAGGTTCAGGGTTTGAATCATATAAATGGAATGACGGAAGCACAGATTCTATTTTCACAGCTTGGAATCCGGGAAAGTATTGGGTTGAAGTAATAGATCGTTGCGGCAATATACAATCAGATACCATAAATATTATAATAGATAAGGAAACTATTATAGACCTTGGGGAAGATTTAAATATATGTCTGGGAGACGAAATATCATTCAATCTACAAGGTTTTGATAGTATTTCATGGAGTATCAATGGAGAAATAATTAATTGTCTAAATGAATGTGAAATCAATTTGAAACCGGATTCCAATACTACAGTTTTTGTCACTGCTAATGATGATAATGGGTGCTATTCTACAGACACGGTAAATATTACAGTAGATATATCAACTGTTATAGACCTTGGAGAAGATTTAAATATATGCCCAGAAGAAGAAATATCATTTAATCTACAAGGTTTTGATAGTATTTCATGGAATATCAATGGAGAAATAATTAATTGTCTAAATGAATGTGAAATCAATTTGAAACCGGATTCCAATACCACTGTTTTTGTCATTGCAAATGATGTAAATGGGTGCTATTCTACAGACACGGTAAATATTGAAGTCTATGACAATTCAGATATTTTGGACTTAGGCAATGATACAACAATGTGCGTAACAGGAATAATAAACCTAAATGCGGGTTCAGGGTTTGAATCGTATAGGTGGAATGACGGAAGCACAGATTCTATTTTCACAGTTTGGAATCCGGGAAAGTATTGGGTTGAAGTAATAGATCGTTGCGGCAATATACAGTTTGATTCTATAGAGATCAGAATAGATTCTTCAACGATTATTGATTTAGGGGATGATATTTCTATTTGCTTGGGAGAATCCGTAGAATTTGACATGAATGGTTTTCATAACTATCAATGGACACCTAAAGAAATTTTTGATTGCAACGATTGCGGTAAAGTATCGATTAAACCCAAAGAAGATGTTGAAATTATAGTCACTGCAAATGATAAAAAAGGTTGCTATACAAGTGACACAATCAAAATTTTTGTTTATGATGAAAAACATATTAGATTGCCAAATGATACAACAATAAATCTCGGTGATAAAATACTAATAATTCCTGAATTTGTTGATAATGAATCATACTCTTATAATTGGTCTCCGGATGAAGGCTTATCGTGTTTTGACTGCTATTCACCGGTAGCCTTCCCACTAAAAACCACAAAATATACACTTGAGCTAACTGATGAAAATGGTTGTACATTTTCTGATGAAATAGAAATTAGGATTAAGAAAAATATAATTATAGATATTCCAAACGTATTCACACCAAATGGAGATGGGAAAAATGATATCTTCTACATAAAAGGCACATCAAAAGGAATTAAAGAAGTGAATACATTTAAAGTATTTGATAGATGGGGCGAATTGGTTTATGAAGATAGTCACTTCTTTATAAACGATCCGGTAAACGGTTGGGATGGAAGATTCAAAGGGCAAAGAGTTAATCCGGGAGTCTATGTATATCTGGTGATAGTAGAATTGATCGATAATAGTCAGGTCAAATATAGTGGGGATATTACAGTTATAAGATAAGAAATCAGTTATATTTTTTATATTTGTGTTTTAAAGATATGAAAAATATGAATAAAACAAGAGATTTAAGATATAAAAATACTATTCGTTTTTTGAAACAAGTTCTTCCTTCGCCTGCAACAATTCTGGATTTAGGAACAAAAAATCCACTTAGTGCTCTAATAGAGAAAAATGGATATACTGTTTATAACACAAAAGGTGAGGATTTAGATGAGAATCCAAGTGTAGTAAATGAGTATGGTGTCGATGCCGTTACTTCTTTTGAGGTATTTGAACATTTATTAAATCCATACCAAGTTTTAAAGACAATTGATGCTCCCAAACTTATTGCAAGCGTTCCCCTTAATTTATGGTTTTCCAAAGCATATAGAAGTCGTACAGACGAATGGGACAGGCATTATCACGAATTTGAAGATTGGCAGTTTGATTGGTTGCTTGAAAAAACAGGATGGAAAATAATCAAAAAAGAAAAATGGATGGGACCAACGCAGAAAATTGGATTCAGACCTTTGTTACGAAAATTTACACCTAGATTTTATATAGTGTATGCAGAAAGATAAATTAAAAATAGGGATGATTGTTGATTCATATTATCCTAAGGATATCCGTGTTAGAAAAGAAGCAGAAAGTTTAGCAAAAGATTTTGATGTCTTTGTTCTGTGTGTTAAAAATAGTAATGAACCTATTTATGAAACTATAAACAATGTTAAAGTATTTAGGTTGGTTGAATATAAGAGTTTTAATCATAAAGCTTTTTATGATATTATTACATCAATTAATTTTATTCATCCTATTTTCAAAAAGAAATTGTCGGAGTTTTATTCAAAGACAAATGTTGATGTGTTGCATGTTCACGATTTACCATTAGCTAAAATAGTTTATCAATTTTCAAAAAAAAGAGGATTAAAATCAGTTTTGGATTTACACGAGAACTATCCTGAAGCTTTAAAAACATGGTTTATCTGGAGAAAAAATAAACTTGTCCGTTTAAAAAATAAGGTATTTTTCAATTTTATGCATTGGCATAAATATGAAAAAAAAATGATAAATAAATTTGATTACATCATTGCTGTTGTTGAAGAAATGAAAGAAAGGATTATTAACAAACATAAAATAGACCCTCAAAAAATTATTGTTGTAACCAATTCTGAAAAAAAAGACTTTTCGAATAATTTTTTAAAAACAGATGATAATATAATCAACAATTACAGTGATAGTTTTACTATATCTTATGTTGGAGGTTTCGGGCCTCATCGTGGATTGCAAACTGCAATTGAAGCTATTCCTAAAATACAAAAAACTATTCCAAATGTAAAATTACTATTAGTTGGACCTGCAAATAATGATGTTAAAAATCACTTGAAGCATTTAATTCTTAAAAATGATATAGAAAATTATGTGGAACTAATACCAAGTCAAACATTTGAATCTGTTGCTGGAATTATGAAATCATCAAACATTAACATAATTCCTCATATCAGTAACGAGCATACAGAAAGTACAATTCCCCACAAATTATTTCAGATATTACTTTCAGGAAGCCCTATATTGGTTTCAGATTGTGCTCCATTAAAAAGAATCATAGGAGATAATGATATAGGCCTTGTTTTCAAAGCAGGTGATAGTACTGATTTTGCAAATAAAATAATTCAGATTTATTCAAACTATAGTTTATTTTGCAACAAAGCTGAAAAAGGAAAACAATTTATACTTAACGGCGATCTAAATTGGGAAGAAACAGAAAAAATACTCTTAAACTTTTATCAAAATATTTACTTGAAAATCTACTAATAATGCATAATCTAAATTATTCTTATAAATATAAAACCCTAACCTGAACAAGATACTAAATATATAAACTCAAAATGATTAGACATAAAACCAATATTAATCTACAATGACATATAAATATTCAATTCGTACAACATACAAATAAAGAAGGTTAATACAATATCATTCAAACATCAAAATTTTTCTAGTATCTAAAATAATATTTTTTTCATCCAAAAATTGAACAAAGTACAGCCCTTGAGCACCAAAAGCACTCATATCAATTTTAATATTTGTTTTGTTTGTTTTTATTTCTTTTAGAACGACAGAATGTATATCTAGCACCCTGATTTTTACATTATTATTTTTTGCCATATATATGTTTACTATGCCTTTAGTAGGATTTGGATAAAGCTGTATCAAACTATTTTTAGTTTCAAATTCAGCAGTTGATGTTGTGAATTCCAAATTGGTTACTATAATAGAATCACAACCATGAATAGTTTGTAAAGTGTCTATCCCTCTAGGATTATCCTCATTATAAACTCTGTCGCCTACAGTAACTGAGTAACCATCTCCCTTTGTACCTGTATAATTAATACTATCAATATATGTTTCATAATATATTAAATCTATATTAATAATCGAATCGCATCCATTGAAACTTTGCAATGTATCACTACCATTTGGATTATTTTCATCATAAACCTTATCTCCAACCTTAACAGAAGAACCATCTCCTTTGCAACCATTGAATGTAATCAAAGTAATAGGTCTATCTTTAAAAAATAATTCAATTGTGACAGTAGAATCACAGCCATTTGTATTCTCTAATATTTCCGTACCGGTAGGATTATTTTCGTTATACACAGTACCATTTACCTCTACTTCATACCCATCTCCCTCACAGCCTATATATGTCTCCTCGCCTGTTGTTGGCGGATTATAGACCAAATTGATATTAACAATCGAATCACAACCTCCGGTACTTACCATTGTTTCAGTTCCGGTAGGATTCGCCTCATTGTAAGTATTTCCATTGACCACAACCTCATAGCCATCTCCTTGACAACCGGAATAAGTTTCTTCTGTACTTATTACATCGTTAAATGATAAGTTGATAGTCACTGTAGAATCACAGCCATTTGCATTCTCCAGTACTTCCACTCCTTCAGGGTTTTCTTCGTTATATACTGTACCATTTACTTCTATTTCATACCCATCTCCCTCACAGCCATTGTGAGTTTCCTCCCCTGTTGTAGTATCATAATAGACAAGATTTATAGTTACTGTAGAATCACAATAATTTGTATTTTCTAATACTTCCGTACCGGTAGGATTCTCTTCGTTATATACTGTACCATTTACTTCTACTTCATAGCCGTCTCCCTTACAGCCTTCATAGTATTCTTCTCCATAGGTAGTCTCATAAAATACTAACTCTACTACAACGATAGAATCACAGCCATTTGCATTCTCCAATACTTCCTCTCCAATAGGATTTTCTTCGTTATATTCTGTACCATTTACTTCTACCTCATAGCCATCTCCTTCGCAGCCTTCATAGTATTCTTCTCCATAGGTATTTTCATAAAATATTAGCTCTACTACAACGATAGAATCACAGCCATTTGCATTCTCAAGCACTTCCTCACCAGTAGGATTTTCTTCGTTATATTCTGTACCATTTACCTCTACCTCATAGCCATCTCCCTCACAACCTTCATAGTATTCCTCTCCGTATGTATTTTCATAAAATATTAGCTCTATTTCAACGATAGAATCACAGCCATTTGCATTCTCTAATACTTCCGTACCTTCCGGATTATATTCATCATATACAGTACCATTTACTTCTACTTCATAATCATCTCCCTCACATCCTTCATAGTATTCTTCCCCATAGGTAGTCTCATAATAATTAAGATTAATTGTAACTGTGGAATCACATCCATTGACATCTTCCAAGACCTCCGTTCCTGTTGGATTTGACTCATCATAAACCGTCCCGTTTACTTCTACTGAATAACCGTCTCCTTCACATCCTTCATAATTTTCTTCTCCAAAAGTAGGAGGATTGAATACCAAATTAATTGTTACTGTTGAATCGCAACCATTGGAATTTTCCAATACCTCTGTACCGGTAGGATTTGACTCATTGTAGGTATTTCCATTCACTTCTACTTCATACCCATCTCCCTCACACCCGTTATAATTTTCTTCTCCTGTTGTATTTTCATGAAAAACCAGATTAATGGTCACCGTAGAATCACAGCCATTAGAATTTTCAAGAACTTCTGTTCCAGTTGGATTTGATTCATTATAGATTGTTCCATTCACAACAACTTCATAACCGTCACCCTGACATCCTTCGTAATTTTCTTCCCCTGTTGTATTTTCATAAAAAACCAGATTGATAGTAACTGTGGAATCACAACCGTTAACATCTTCCAGTACTTCTGTTCCTGTTGGGTTTGATTCATCGTAAACCGTTCCGTTTACTTCTACTGAGTATCCGTCACCCTCACAGCCCTCATAATTCTCTTCACCAAAAGTAGGGGGATTAAAGACTAAATTTATCGTAACTGTGGAATCACAACCGTTAATATCTTGCAAAACCTCCGTACCCGTAGGATTAGATTCATTATAAGTATTCCCATTAACCTCAACTTCATAGCCATCTCCCTCACATCCATTATAGTTTTCTTCTCCTGAAGTAGGAGGATTATAAACCAATTCAATTGTCACTATTGAATCACAACCCTGGGAATTTACCAAAGTTTCTGTCCCACTGGGATTGGCTTCATCGTAAATATTTCCATTAACTTCAACTTCGTAACCATCTCCCTCGCAACCATTATAATTTTCTTCCCCATAGGTATTTGGGCAACCGTCATCCTTGATACAAACATTATCAATAAATCCTGTAAGTTCCCGTCTATAGTATCCTCCACATTGATTTCCGTGTTGAATATAATACAAATCATTTAATTGCGGAATATCAAGAGATACCGGACCATCACCGATTGGATTTGTATAATTTTCATCGGAATATATATTTAGATATAAAGTCTGACTGTTACATTCTTTTATTAATTCAACATAAATTATTTCTCCTAGTGTATTATAAATTAATTCTTCTGAATTTATCTTTGTTGTATTATCCTTTATAGATATCCTGAAAGACAAATTACCATCAGGTGGATTTTTTGCACGATAGCTAATACTAATCGCATCTTGAGTTCCGGTTGGAAAACCGGTACAATTAACATCAGGACAATCATAAAATGGATTTTGATCAGTTTCTGTTAATGCAAATATCAAGTGACCAGTAAATGGTTCTCCTTGGTATGTCCCAACTTCATCAGGAGTAAACTCCATATGCATTGTCCAACAATCATCAGAAGTATAAGGAGAATCTAATTCTTTGTATATTCTTCTTTGTTCACCATCAGGTGACCCATCAATATATTCTACCTCTCCACTGCTCACTTCAACTAATGTTCCTACTTGAGTCCAGTCTCCAGGAGAAGAAAAATCATCAAAGTAATCGCATTGACTTACTGCACTAAGAGAAAAAAACAATAAAAACGATACAAAAGCAATAAGTGATTTCATAAGCTTAGATTCTAAAGTATTATTAAAAAGTCAAAAGTACAAAATAATTATAAAAAAGCTAAAATACATTAAAATTAGGTGCATTTCATTTTTTCGCTGTTTTACAAGAAGTTTTGTTGATGTGTTCAATATAGCGTACCTACGGCATGCATTTTAGTTGGTATAGTTTTTTTACCCATGTTTTGTGCATAGCGGCACATTGCTGTAGCATGAATTATATTTAGTACCCATTTATATTAAAAAAAGCCCTAAATTCTTCGAATTTAGGGCTTAAAAAGCGGTCCGGACGGGACTCGAACCCGCGACCTCCTGCGTGACAGGCAGGCATTCTAACCAGCTGAACTACCGGACCATTTTATTCCATACAATAACACTTTCGTTATTTAGCGGTCGCAAAGATAATAAATAAATAATTACTAATCCAAAACTTTTTTGTTTTTTTTACAAAAAAGATTTTTATGGTAGTTTTTGGCACTATTATATGAAAAACTCTGTCTTATTGGCATAAAAATATCGATAATGTATAATGGTATGAAAATTGACAGTAATAAATGATAAGAATACCGAATGGTATCGGTATAAGTCGTATAATTATTTCAAAAGTACACCTGATAATATTAAAAAGAGTTCTAATGAAGAAAGACATAATGTTTCAAAATATAATAAGTGAAGTTGATTTATCATCTGTATTAGGGATAACTGATGATGAAATAAATAATATTCAAGATAAAAATATACCTGATGAGTTGCCTATATTGGCTTTAACCAATTCTATTTTGTATCCGGGAATGGTAATACCAATTACAATTGGCAGGAAAAAATCTATTCTTGCGATAGATAGTGCAGAAAAAAATGATGGCTGGATTGCCATTTTAACTCAAGAAGATAAAGATCAAGAAGACCCAAAATCAAAAGATTTGTTTCATACGGGAACCGTAGCCAAAATAGTTAAAAACCTTAAAATGCCGGATGGAACTTATACTGCCATCATTCAAGGAAAGTATAGATTTAAACTAAAAGAATTGACCTCAGTTGAACCGTTTTTGAAAGGTAGAATCGAAATAATACTTGATGAAATTCCCAATAAAGATATTGAATTTGACGCATTGATTTCTTCAATTAAAGAAAAAGCAAGGAAGATTGTTGAAATGTCTCCACAAATACCTAATGAAGCAATAATTATGCTTGAAAATGTAAGAAGTAATATCTTTTTGCTAAATTTTCTTGCCTCAAACCTCAATATTCCTATATCAGAAAAACAACAAATACTTGAAATTAATGACGTAAAAGCACGCGCTCTTAAGATTCTTGAAATGATTAACAACGAGCTGAAAATGCTTGAAGTGAAAGGAAATATAGAATCTCAAGTGAGAAAAGATATAGAAAAAAATCAAAAAGAATATTTTTTAAATCAGCAGCTTCAAAAAATTCAAGAAGAATTGGGTGATAATCCCCAAAAAGAAGAATTTGAAAAACTTGAATCTAAAGCAAAAAAGAAAAAATGGCCAAAATATGTCGAAAATAAATTCCGTAGAGAATTAAATAGACTGAAACGTATGAATTCTCATATGCCGGATTATTCTGTTACATTGAATTATTTGGAATTGCTCTTGGACTTGCCTTGGAATAAGCTTACTAAAGATAATTTTGACCTAAGTAAAGTGAAAAAAATACTCGATGAGGATCACTACGGTCTCGATGATGTGAAAGAAAGAATTTTGGAACATCTCGCAGTATTAAAAATCAAAGGAGATATGAAAGCTCCTATTTTGTGCTTAGTAGGCCCTCCGGGTGTAGGTAAAACTTCACTTGGAAAATCTATTTCCAGAGCTCTTAATCGTAAGTTTATAAGAATGTCATTGGGTGGTTTACACGATGAAAGTGAGATAAGGGGACATAGAAAAACATATATCGGTGCCTTACCCGGTAGAATCATTCAGTCTATAAAAAAAGTGAACACTTCTAATCCGGTGTTTATCCTGGATGAAATCGATAAAGTAGGCAATTCTTTTAGAGGAGATCCGTCTTCTGCTTTACTTGAAGTACTGGATCCCGAGCAAAACACCACATTTCACGATAATTATTTAGAAATTGACTACGATTTGTCAAAAGTGTTGTTTATCGCAACAGCAAATAGCCTAAACAGTATTCAACCAGCACTTTTAGATAGAATGGAGATAATTCATCTTAGCGGTTATTCAACAGAAGAAAAAATTGAAATTGCTAAAAGACACCTTATCCCGCAACAACTTGAAGCACATGGGTTGAAAAAAGAGCAGATTTCATTCAATAAAGCCGGAATACGTGAAATTATTGAAAAATATACCAGAGAATCAGGTGTAAGAAATCTCAACAGGGAAATCGGAAAAGTAATGCGCAACATAGCTAAAAAAGTGGCTATGAACGAAGAATACAAACCAAAACTCGGTGCAAAAGAGATAAAAGAAATTTTAGGAGTCTCAAAATTACCGGGAGAAAAATTGACAAAAATAACAATTCCTGGAGTTGCTATTGGTCTTGCATGGACAAGAGTTGGAGGAGATATATTATTTATTGAAACCAGTCTTAGTAAAGGTAAAGGTAAATTAACCCTTACCGGTAATCTTGGAAATGTGATGAAAGAGTCCGCAATTACAGCATTGAGTTTTATTAAATCGCATAGTGCGGAACTCAATATTCAAGAGGATGAGTTTGATAAAAAAGATATACATATCCATGTTCCTGAAGGAGCAATACCAAAAGATGGTCCTAGTGCCGGTATTACTATGTTGACAGCTATCACTTCAGCTTTTACCAATAGAAAAGTTAAATCTCATTTGGCTATGACAGGAGAAATTACTTTGAGAGGAGAGGTCTTACCTGTGGGAGGAATAAAAGAAAAAGTATTAGCTGCTAAAAGACATGGTATTAAAACGTAAGCGTATGGTGAAGTACAGGTTAATTAATTTGTAGAGTTATTGTTATTAATAGGAAGGAGTTCAAAAAGTTTATTGACTTTGTGATCATTGATTTTATTGAGCACCTCA
>Ga0256832_1000814_pt1 | contig 20609 bp, 17 predicted proteins | sample 134614metaG_FD_190534 | JGI IMG/M metagenome (GOLD analysis project Ga0256832, IMG submission 190534) | Hydrothermal vent microbial communities from Lau Basin, Pacific Ocean - 134-614 | ecosystem: Environmental > Aquatic > Marine > Hydrothermal vents | place: Pacific Ocean: Lau Basin | collected... | reverse complement strand
GAGTGAAGAGTGAAGAGTGAAGAGTTTGACACACCTGACGGTTTCTGTCAAGTGCCGCGTCACCCCTCCGCCGCGGCTTTTTTGTCCCGGGCGGCCCGGCGGCGGGCGGCGGGGTCGAGGTGTTTTTTGCGGATACGGATGTTTTCGGGGGTGACTTCCACCAGCTCGTCATCCTCGATCCACTCCATCGCCTGCTCCAGGGTCAGCTTGCGGGGCGGGACCAGTTTGATGGCGTCGTCGGCTCCGGCGGAGCGCATGTTGGTCAGCTGCTTGCCCTTGAGAGGGTTGACCTCCAGGTCGCCGGGGCGGGCGCTTTCACCGATCACCATCCCGTTGTAGACCTTGGCCTGGGGCTCGATGAAGAGAATGCCTCTTGCCTGAAGGTTGTAGAGGCTGAAGGCCACCGCTTCGCCGTTGTCCATGGAGACCAGGGCTCCCTGGGTCCGGCTCTCGACGGTGCCGGTATAGGGGCGATACTCCAGGAAGGAGTGGTTCATCACCCCCTCCCCTTTGGTATCGGTGAGGAACTCGCTGCGGAAACCGATGAGCCCCCGGGCGGGGATCTCGAACTCGATGCGGACGGTACCGTCGGGCATCGGGGTCATGGAGGTCATTTCGGCTTTGCGCTTGCCCAGCTTTTCGATGACGGTCCCCTGGAACTCCTCGGGCACATCAATGACCAGGTGCTCGAAGGGCTCCATCCGCACACCGTTCTCCTCCTTGATGACCACTTCGGGACGGGCCATGAGGAACTCGAAGCCCTCCCGGCGCATATTCTCCGCCAGGATCCCGATCTGTAGCTCGCCCCGTCCGGAGACTTTGAAGCTGGCGTCCCCCAGGGGTTCCATCCGCATAGCGATGTTGGTTTCCATCTCTTTTTCGAGACGTTCGCGGATCTTGTTTGAGGTGACATGTTTTCCCTCGGTGCCGGCCAGGGGGCCGTCGTTGACACTGAAGATAACACTGAGGGTGGGCTCCTCGATATGCAGAGGATCGAGAGGAACAGGGTTTGCAGGGTCGGCGACGGTATCCCCGACGTCAATGTCGTTGAAACCGGCCACGGCGACGATATCCCCTGCTTCGGCCTCGTCGATCTCGATCCGGTCCAGCCCACGGAATCCGATCAGTTTGCTCACCCGGCTTTTCACCTTTTCACCGTCGGCTTTGATCAGCATATACTCGTCCCCTTTTTTCACCCGCCCGTTGAAGATCCGGGTGATCCCGATACGACCGACAAAATTGTCGTAATCGAGAGTAAAGACCTGCGCCTGGGTCGATGCTTCGGCGGAACCTTCCGGATAGGGGACATGCTCGATGATCGCCTCAAAAAGCGGAGTCAGATCTTTGTTCTCATCCTCCAGGTTCCATTTGGCATAGCCGTCCCTTGCCGCGGCGTAGAGGACGGGAAACTCCAGCTGCTCGTCACTGGCATCCAAAGCCACCAGCAGGTCGAAGACTTCGTCGACGACCCGCTCGGGCTCGGCGGCGGGTTTGTCGATCTTGTTGACTACGACGATGGGCTTGAGGCCCAGTTCGATCGCCTTTTTCAGGACAAACTTGGTCTGGGGCATGACCCCCTCCTGGGCATCGACCAGGAGCAGGACCCCGTCGACCATCTTGAGCACCCGTTCCACTTCCCCGCCGAAGTCGGCGTGGCCCGGGGTGTCGATGATGTTGATCTTGTGGTCGCCGTAGGTGATGGCGGTGTTTTTGGAGAGGATCGTGATCCCCCGCTCTTTTTCGATGTCGTTGTTGTCCATCACCCGCTCATCCACCTCCTGGTGGGCGGCGAAGGTACCGCTCTGCTGAAGCAGGCCGTCGACGAGGGTGGTCTTGCCGTGGTCGACGTGGGCGATGACAGCGATGTTCTTGATCTTTTGCATGAAGTTTCCTAACAGTGTATTCTTATGAAATTGCGCGCATTATATCCAAATGTTTCCCATCGCGCCTTCGGAAGCGTTGTCCGGCGGACGATGAAGCGAAAGAATGCCGTTTGGACGACAGCCTGCTTTCGATTATTTCAGAGAGATGCCATAGATCTGGTGATAGCTTTTCATGGCGTACCGGTCGGTCATGGAGGCGATGGTGTCGGCGATGACCCGATGGACCGGACGGCGGGCGAAAAGGGCCTTCTGGGATTCGGGGAGCAGATCGTGTTCTTCGCTGTAGGCCCGGTAGAGAGCTTCTACGCACCGTTTGCCTGCGTACATGTTCCGAACGATCTTCTCGTGGCGGTAGAGTTTGAGATAGAGACGTTTCTTCAAGCGCTTGAGTCCGGTGGCTATCGACGAGGAGAAGCCTACCGGCAGCGGCTCCTCCGCCGGCAGGGTCGCACAGAGAGGTCGGTCGGACCGGTGCGCCTCGGCCCTCGGACGGGAATGTTCGATGAAGTCCTCCACCAGCAATCGGATCAATGAGGCGACGAAGCGGTGACGGTAGAGATATTCGCCGGGAGCGATCCCTTCGGTCCACACCCTACGGTCTACTTCCTGCACGATCTCCAGATCCTCCAGATCCGAAAAACCGATCAGGCCGTATTTGATTCCGTCGTCGATATCGTGGCTGGTGTAGGCGATCTCGTCGGCATGGTCGACCACCATCGCCTCGAGAGAGGGATGGCGATCCAGAGCGAAGGCCTCCCGGATCCAGTCGGGGAAGAAGGGTTTGTCGTAAGGATAGGAGTGTTTGAGCACCCCTTCCAGCGTAGCAAAGGTGAGGTTGAGCCCGTCAAAATCTTTGTAGCGCTTCTCCAGAGTCGTCAGGACCCGGAAGGACTGAAAGTTGTGTTCGAAGCCGTTGGGATGGCCGTCGGCCTTGAGCAGGGCGTCGAGACGGTCGCCTCCCACATGCCCGAAAGGGGTATGCCCCAGGTCGTGGGAGAGGGCGATCACCTCTGCCAGGGTCTCGTTGAGCTCCAGCATCCGGGAGAGGGTCCGGGCGATCTGGCTCACCTCCAGCGAGTGGGTCAGCCGGGTACGGAAATAGTCCCCTTCGTGGTTGAGGAAGACCTGGGTCTTGTACTCCAGCCGCCGGAAAGAGCTGCAGTGCAGCACCCGGTCCCGATCCCGGGAAAAGGGATCTCTGAAATCATCCTGCAGGGGATGGAAACGGTCGAAAGGTCTCATGGGTACGGCGTAATCCTCGTTAATCTATTTGGCTATAATTGTACCCAATCGCAGAGGAGGGACGACGATGAAAGTGACACTGCTACACCATACGCCCCTGGAGGTCTGCGCCCACGCGATCCGTACCTGCTGGCAGAGCTTCGATAAAAGCGACGAAGGCGGAGAGAAGGATCGGGCACTCATCGACCGGGTGGGCAACAAATACAAGCATGCCTCCACCCTGGAGCATCTGGTCTATACCTTCTATATCCAGGGAGTCAGCCGGGCGCTGCTCCAGGAGCTGGCCCGACACCGGATGGCCAGCCTCAGTGTCAAAAGCACCCGCTACACCCTCAAGGAGCTCAAAGAGACCGAACCCTTTGACGAAGAGGATTTCGAAGGGGCATCCCGTTTCATCGTCCTGACCCACCACGAGGAGGTGGACCGGGCCTCGATCCGGGCGCTCAACAATCTTCAGAGCCTCCTGCAGAAGGGGGTGAGCAACGACTATGCCAAATTCGCGCTCCCCGAGTGCTACAAGACGGAACTCACCTGGACCATCAACGCCCGGAGCCTGCAGAATTTTCTGGCTCTGCGCAGCAACAAAAGCGCCCTCTGGGAGATCCGCAAACTCGCCTATACGCTTTATGACCATCTGCCGGAAGATCACCGCTATCTCTTCCGGGAAGTGCTCTACCGGGAAGAGTCTGCCGAGGAGTAGATCCTTTCCCCCACCCGGGCAGCTATATTATTTCCATGCAAAAGGTTCGTATTTGAGAAGACTCTGTTTCCTTATCTTTCTGACCCTGGGACTGCTTTACGGGGCCCCGACCCCGGCCTCCCCCGCCGATCCCCTGGCGGCTCAGATCACCGAAACCCTGAAGAGCAAACTCCATAGCCCGTTCCGCAGCCAGGTGACGGAGCTCTACCGGCTCAACAAATTCCATCCGCTCTGGATCGGGCCGGAGAACGCCGCCAACTATGCAGCCCTGCTCCAGGCACTGGACGATCCGCTCTTCAACTACAATCACAAAAACTTCAACCGCAACGAGATCAAACGGCTCTCCTTCGCTCTGGACAGCGGCAGCGTCTCCGCCGCCAGCCTCCCCGCGGTTCAGGCGCGGCTCGATGTCCTAATGAGCGACGCCCTGATGCAGCTGCTCAATTTCCTCCGGGTGGGCGACGTGGACTGGCCCCTGGTCCAGCGCAAACTCCAACGCCTCAAGGAGACCCAGGATGTCCAGGCCGCCTGGGACATCCACCCCAAGAGCCTCCCGAAACCCAAAGAGCTCCACGCTCGTCTCCAACAAAAAGATCTGCAGCGTTACCTTCGCCAGCAGATCCCTCTGGAACGTCGCTACCGCTCGCTGATCGCCCTGCTGGAGAAGTATCGGACGATGCCGAATTTCCCCAAACTCTCCCAAGGGCGCACCCTGCGGATCAACAGCACCGACAGCCGGATTCCCCAGATCAAGCGGATGATGAAATTTTTCGGTGACTACCCCAGAAACCTTCCCGAGGACAACCAGTTCGACCGCCGTTTCGCCGAAGCGGTCCGAAGCTTCAGGGAACGCTTCAAACTCCCCCCCGGGGAGACGGTGGACAACAAGGTGATCCACTACCTCAACACCCCGAAAAAAGAGTACCTCAAAAAGATCCTGGTCAATCTGGAGAAGCTCAAACTCTACCCCCACAGCTGGGAGAGTGAATATGTGGAGGTCAATGTCCCCGAATTCAAGATGCGCTTCTACCGCAACGGGCAGCCGGTCTTTGCCAGTGACGTGGTGGTGGGACGGATCGACCGTCCGACCCCGATCTTCGACAGCAAAATGACCTACATGGTCCTCAACCCCACCTGGACCATCCCCGACAATCTGGTCCGACGGGATCTGATCCCCATGCTGAAGAAAAACCCCGATTATCTCCGACAGCACGACATCCATGTCTTCACCAGCTACAGACCCGATGCGCCGGAGGCGGAGCTCGATCTCGAAAAGCTCTTCAGTTACGAGCACGATCAGCGCCCGATCCCCTACCGCTTCGTCCAGTTCCCCAGTGAGTCTAACGCCCTGGGGAGAGTGAAGTTCATGTTCCCCAATAAATACTCGGTCTATCTCCACGATACCGACAACAAGAAACTCTTCGGCTACCGGTACCGGGTCTTCAGCTCAGGCTGTATGCGGGTGGAAAAACCGATGGATTTCATGGAGCTGCTGCTGCACTACGCCGCCGGAAACTATAGCCGGGAAAAGATCCAAGAGATCCTGGAGAGCAACCGTCCCACCACCATCCGCCTGAAAAAGGCGATCCCGGTCCATATCGTCTACTTTACGGTGCGTCGGGCCGGTGGTAAAGACTATTTCTTCTACGATATCTATCTGCATGACCAGATCATCTGGGAATCGATGGCCGGCCACAAAAAGCAGAGCTTCAAGGTCCCCGAGAAACGCCTCAATCCCCTGCGCAAAGAGCGCAGGAAAAAGCGGCGCTACTTCTTCTGACAGACCTGCTGCAGATCGGTCTGGGCGACCTTCACCTTGCCGTGGCGGATGATATCCTGGACGATCCGGTAGCCGTGGTTGAGAGCGATGGCGATACTGCCACCGCTTTTGAAGGCGATATCTCCGGCGATATAGATCCCCTCCACACTGGTCTCGAGATTCTCCTTGATCACCGGTTCTCCGGTAGCATCCAGCTGCAGGTTGGCGTTTTTGAGGAAATCCACCGGCGTCGTTCCGCCGATGGCGTAGATGACCCGGTCGAAGACCTCACGGCTTCCGTCGGTGAAATGGACCTCCACTTTTCCATGCAGGTTCTCCAACCCTTCGATATCCACCCCCAACAGCGGTCGGACCCGACCCACGGTAAAGGCCTCCTGGATCATCTGCCGGTTGGTGGGGTTGGGACGGGTGAGCTCCGCCCGACGGTAGTTGAGCGTCACTTCGTTGTTTCGACTCAGCTCCACCGCATACTCCGTCGCGGTATCTCCGCCGCCGACCACCAGGATCTTCTCCCCTTTGTTGCAGTGGTCAAGATTGAAGTTGACCAGTTTTCGGATGGAAGGAGGGATCTTGTAGGAGGGTTTGTTGGGTTTGCCCATTCGCCCGATGGCGATGACGATATAGCGCCCCAGGAATTCGCCGCATCCGGCCCGGACCCTGAAGATCCCGTCTTCACCTTTGGTGATCTTGTCCACTTCGCAGTTGAATTCGCTGTCGATCACATGCTGGTCAATAAGACAGTCGAAGAAATCGAGGGTACTCTCTTTGGTCCCGTCCATGAAGGGAATGGTCCCCTCCATCTCCACCAGCTGTCCCTGCCAATCCTTGTCGACCCGTTTGTTGTCCTTGTAGAATTTCCGGATCGTATCGGAGTGGTTGTCACTCTTTTCAAGCAGCAGGATCTTTTCGATCCCCAAAGCTCTCGCTTCGACGGCGGTCCCTATTCCTCCCGGGCCGCCGCCGATGATCACGAGATCATAAACGGTCTGATTTTCACTCATTTTGACTCCTTTGTCTGGATTGAATACCGGTGGACGATCCTCTCAGGCGAACCCGCTGGGCATGGGTAATGGCGATGGCCATCGCGTCGGTAATATCCAGGGGTTTGATCTCCCGTCGGATTCCCAACAGCCGTTTGACCATATAGGCCACCTGCTCTTTGGCCGCCTTGCCGTTGCCGGTGAGTGCCTTTTTCACCTGCAGAGGAGTGTACTCGTGGAAATAGCCCACCTCCTGGAGGACCTTCAGACTCAACGCTCCCCGGAACTGGGCCAGTTTCAATACTGTCTTGGGGTTGAAGGCATAGAAGATGTCCTCGATCGCCACTTCGTCGGGAGGCTGCCGCTTGAGCAGCAGATCCAGCCCCTCGGCCAACTCCACGATCTGTTCCTGCAGCGTACCCGCCGGTATCTTCAGTAACCCTGCCTCCAGAAGCGTCATCCCTTTCGGGCCGAATTCCAGAAAACAGTACCCGAGATTCCGGCTTCCCGGATCGATCCCCATGATGACCATTCCTCTCCTTTTCACAGGAACTTCACAAAGTTATTCACATCACACTAGGCTCATTTTAGCCCAGCTTGGGTAGAATCACTCCAGTTATTCACATATTCACGGCGAAAAAGAATATGGATTCACCATTTTACACACACCCTGACGGACGAAAGAGAGCCCTTCATGAATCTTGGCGAGAAGATCATCCAGAATCTGCGAAAGGAGATCCCTCCGGAAGAGTACGAACGCTACCTGCGCCACCTTCACTACGATACGGAACGCTCCCGAAGTGACCGGGTGGTCTTTCGGGCACCCAATATCTTCGCCGCCCGCTGGATCCGCAGCAACTACCTGGCGACCCTGGCCCATCTTTTCGAGATCGAAAGCGGGATCCGTCCCAGCATCGACATTCAGGTGGGATCCGCCGATACCCAGAGCCTCTCCGCCACTCCGATCCACGGCGGCGAATCCAAAAGCTCTCTCTCCAAGGCCCTGCTCAACCCCTCGTTCACCTTCGACAGTTTCATCGTCGGCAGCTCCAATCAGTTCGCCTACACCACCGCCCTGAGCGTCGCGGAAAAGCCGGGACGGCTCTACAACCCTCTCTTTATCTACGGTGGGGTCGGTCTGGGCAAAACCCACCTCCTCCAGGCGATCGGAAACCATCGGCTCGCCATGGGCGATCGGGTCATCTACACCACCCTGGAACACTTCCTCAACAAATTTCTCTCCCATCTCCAGTCCCAGACCATGGAAAAATTTCGGGAGAACTACCGTAACTGCGACCTGCTGCTCATCGATGACATCCAGTTCCTCAGCAGGAAGGAGAAGACCCAGGACGAGCTCTTCCACACCTTCAACGAACTCCACAACGCCGGCAAACAGATCGTCATGACCTCCGACCGCCCTCCCAAAAAGATCGCCTTCCTCGAAGACCGGCTGCGCACCCGTTTCGAATGGGGGCTTCAGGCGGACATCCAACCCCCCGAACTGGAGACCAAAATCGCCATCATCCAGAAAAAATGCGAACTTGACGGCATCCATCTCGACCGGGAGATCGTCCACTACATCGCTACCCATATGGGCGACAACATCCGGGAGATCGAAGGGACCCTCATCCGACTCAACGCCATGAGCACCATGCTCAACCAGCCCATCACCCTGGAGTTCGCCCGCAACGCCATCAAAGACCAGCTCAAAGAGAAACAGGAGAACATCACCATCGACGACATCGTCAAGATCGTCTCCAAAGAGCTCAACGTCAAGCCCTCGGACATCAAATCGAAAAAGCGCAACAAAAACGTGGTCAACGCCCGACGTATCGTCATCTACCTGGCCAGAAACCTCACCCCCAACTCCATGCCCCAGATCGCTCTTTACTTCGGAATGAAAGATCACTCCGCCGTCAGCCACGCCCTGCGCAAGATCAATGAAATCGCCGAAAACGATGAAAACTTCAAGGTTCTGCTCGACGAGCTCTCCAACAAGATCGGTACCCTCACAAAGAAAATTGAATAAAAAAAAGATATAATTTTCTACGTGAAAAAAGCGGGGAAAGTCCCAAAAAAACGGACGGTTCAAAACGCCCTACAAATGGGGGACAGGAAGGGTTTTTCACCTTTTCATCCCCTTCGACTACTACGACGAACTCTAAATACATAAAGGGGAGAGCATGAAAATCAGGGCTCACAAGCAGGTCATCGAATCGATTCTCATCAACCTTCAACCTTTCCTGGAAAAGAAGGACGCCAGCCAGATCACATCCCACATCTACTTCGAAACGGGAGAGGACCTCTGTATCGTCCGCGCAACGGACAACGAGATCGGTCTGCAGATCGTCACCCGGGAGTTCGAGATCGATCATCCCGGCTCCTTCACCGCCAACGGAAAGAAACTGCTGGATATCATCCGGATTCTCCGGGACGACGAGATCGTCCTCGAGCTCTTCGACAACGCCATCATGATCAAACAGCAGCACTCCAAATTCAAACTGCCCGTCTTCGATGCCGAGGCTTTTCCCGCTTTCCCCAGCATCGACGACAAGCCGAAGATCTCCCTCGATTCCATGAACCTGATCCGCAACCTCAAAAAGATCACTCCCGCCATCGATACCAACAATCCCAAATATGAGCTCAACGGTGCCCTGATCAATATCAAAAGCGATACCACCGACTTGGTAGGGACCGATACCCGCCGTCTGGCTGTCGCCACCATCCCCAACACCTCCGCCCAGGAGCTGGCCCTGATCCTTCCCAAAAAGGCGATCCTGGAGATCCAGAAACTCTTCCTCGACCGGATCGAGATCCATTACGATGAGACCACGCTGATCATCACCAGTGACGACTATTTCTTCTTTACCCGCCTCATCAACGGAAAGTTCCCCGACTACGAGCGGATCATCCCCAAGACCCTGAAGTATCAGATCGAGCTTCCCAAAAAAGAGATGCTCGAAGCGATCCGGATGGTTACCACGATCGCCAACGATATCAAGATCACCTTCCTCAGTGACGCGGTGCTCTTCAACGCTCTCTCAGATGACAATGTCGAGGCCAAGACCGAGATCGAACTGGAGACCGGGATCACCGACCGATTCGAGATCTCTCTCAACAGCCGTTATCTTCTCGATTTCCTGGCACAGGTCGATCATGACCGTTTCACCATCGGGCTCAACGATTCGACCCTCCCCTTCCTCGTTCGTGACGAGAACTTCATCACCATCATCATGCCGATTATCGCCTAACAAAGGATCACTTCGATGTCCCATCAAGCGACCAAATATATCTTCATTACCGGAGGGGTGCTCAGCTCCCTGGGCAAAGGGATCACCGCCGCCAGTATCGGTACGCTCCTGAAAGCTTCCGGACTTCGGGTAGGGGTTCTGAAGCTCGATCCCTATATCAATGTCGATCCCGGCACCATGTCTCCCCTGGAGCATGGGGAGGTCTTTGTCACCAAAGACGGAGCGGAGACCGACCTGGACCTGGGACACTACGAGCGCTTTCTCGACACCTCTCTGACCCGGGCCAACAACTTCACCACCGGACAGATCTACATGTCGGTTATCGAAAAAGAGCGCAAAGGGGAGTACCTGGGCAAGACCATCCAGGTCGTTCCCCATATCGTCAACGAGATCAAAGACGGGATCCGCCGGGCCGGAGAAGGCAAGGATATCCTGATCGTCGAACTGGGAGGGACTACCGGAGATATCGAGGGGCTCCCCTTCCTCGAAACCTTCCGGCAGATGAAACACGAACTGGGCCGAAGCCAGGTGATGAACATCCATGTCACGCTGCTTCCCTATATCAAAGCGGCCGGGGAGCTCAAGACCAAGCCGACCCAGCACTCGGTCCAGGAGCTGCGCCGCATCGGGATCGCTCCCCATATGCTGATTCTGCGGGCGGAACAGCCGGTCCCTTCCGATCTCAAGCGAAAGATCGCCTACAGCTGCGATGTGGATCTCGACAGTGTCATTGAGGCGATCGATGCTCCTACCATCTATCAGGTCCCCATCAACTTCCTGGCCCAGGATATCCTGACCCCGATCTCCCATCAGTTGAACCTGGGCGATCTCTCTCCCAACATGGATGAGTGGAATTCTCTGGTCAACCGTATTATCGCCCCCTCCGACGAGGTGAAGATCGCCTTTGTCGGCAAATATCTGGATCTCAAAGAGTCCTACAAGTCTCTTACCGAAGCGTTGATCCATGCGGGAGCCCATCTGGATCGCCGGGTACGGATCGAATGGGTCGACAGCGAAAAGATCGAGGAGGACGGGGCGGAGAAGTTCCTGGAAAGCGTCGACGGGATCCTCGTGGCCGGCGGCTTCGGTCAGCGGGGTGTCGAAGGGAAGATCGAGGCGATCCGTTACGCCCGGGAGGAGAAGATCCCCTTCCTGGGAATCTGTCTCGGGATGCAGCTGAGCATGATCGAGTTCGCCCGGAACGTTCTGAAGATGGAGGATGCCAACTCCATGGAGTTCGACGAGAACACCCGCCATCCGGTGGTCTACCTCATCGACGAATTCATCGACGCCAGCGGTACCCGCCAGGTTCGGACCACCACCTCTCCTCTGGGGGGGACCATGCGTCTGGGCGAATACCGCTGTGACGTCAAGCCCGGCTCCAATCTGGAAAAAGCCTACGGCAGCGGCACCATCTACGAACGGCACCGCCACCGCTACGAAGCCAATCCCCTCTACCGGGAGCAGCTGGAGGCGGCGGGGATGGAGGTCACCGGAGAATCCCAGGGCCTGATCGAGGCGGTGGAGGTCAAAGATCATCCCTGGTTCCTGGGAGTACAGTTCCATCCCGAGTTCACCTCCCGCCTGCAGCATCCCAATCCCGCGATCCTCTCCTTCGTCAAGGCTGCCGTCGAACAGCGGGGCTGATGCGACATACCTATCCCCGGCTCGCTTCCCTCGAAGCGGTGGAAGCCCGGCTGAAAGAGCGTTTCGACGATCGGTTTCTGCGTCTCGGCGATCTGCCCGATCCTTCACGTTTCAAAGATATGGATCGTGCCGCCGATCGGATCGCTCAGGCGATCGAAACAGGGGAGCGGATCGTTCTGGTCGGGGACTACGATGTGGACGGCGTGAGTGCCACGGCGATTATGCGTCGCTTTTTTCGAGAGATCGACGTGCCGCTGGAGTGGATCATCCCCAACCGTTTCCGTGACGGATACGGCCTTTCGACGACCCTCTTTCCCAAAATTTCCCATGCTGATCTGGTGATCACGGTGGATAACGGTATCGCCGCGGTAGAAGCGGCAGAACTCTGCCAAGAAGCAGGGATCGACCTGATCATCACTGATCACCACATCGTTCCCGAGACTCCTCCTCCCGCCTACGCCATCGTCAACCAGAAACAGCCGGAGTGCTCCTTTCCTTACACCGAGATCTGCGGGGCCCAGATCGCCTGGTATCTCTGTGCGGCCCTCAATCGTCGCCTGGGGAAAAAGGTGGAGATGAAAGCCCTGCTGGAGCTGGCGGCCCCGGCGATCATCGCAGACATCATGCCTCTGCAGCATATCAACCGGGCCATGGTCCGGCAGGGATTGAGAATTCTGGAACGCAGCGAAAGCCCTTTCATCGTCGCCTGGCGGGAACGGACCGGCAAAACGAATCTCCGGGCCGAGGATATCGCCTTTGGACTGGCGCCGCTGATCAACAGCGCCGGGCGGATGGAGGATGCCTCCCTCGCCTGTGAGTATCTCTGTGCCGAATCCCTGCCGGAAGCAAGGCGGCTCCTGGGAGAACTCGAAGGGTTCAACGAGCGGCGCAAGGGGATGGAGGAGATGATCTTCCAGGAGGCGATGGAATGTGTCGATCCAGAGGCGCCGATCCTTCTGGCGGCAGGGGAAGCGTGGCACGAGGGGGTCCTGGGGATCGTGGCGGCGCGGCTGGCCCGACGGTTGGAGTGTCCGGCCATCGTGCTGACCCGGACCGAAAGCGGCTACAAAGGCAGCGGCCGCAGCTTTGGAAACTGTCATCTCTTCGATCTGGTTCAGACCCAACGGGAGCATCTTGAAAAGTTCGGAGGGCATGCCGCGGCGATCGGCCTCTCGCTGAAAGCCGAGGCTCTGGAGCCCTTCACCGAGGAGTTGAGGCTGGAGGCGGAGCGGCGCTGCCGCCGGGAAGCGTTACCCGATCCGGAGATCCTGGGGGAGATCGGCTTCGATCTGATCGATTGGGAGCTCTATCGTCTTCTGGAGCGATTCGAGCCTTACGGCGAGGGGAATCCTCGTCCCAAGTTCATCACCCGCGATGTCCGGATCGAGGGGCTTCGTCAGTTGGGAAGCGACGGGCAGCACCTGAAGATGCTGCTGCGTGACGGGGAACGGATTCTCGAGGGAATCCAGTTCCGTTTTCCGGAGCTTCCCTCGGCAGGGGAGAGTGTGGATATCCTTTATACCCTCAACGAAAACCGCTTCAACGACCGGAGTACCTTGCAGCTTCTTATTGAAAAAATAGGAAAGAATTAACTGCAGATTACCTTCGGCTTGCTCCAGATAAGCACTGTTCAATTATTAAATTATTTAATAATCTCTTAATATTTTATATGATACCATTCAGTCCAATTAATTGAAAAGGAGTCGCAATGACAAAAAAACTGATGTCTCTCTTGATGGTCTTCGGACTGATGAGCGCTTTTGTAACAGGATTGTATGCCGGTGAGGCACCTGCCAACAAAAAGAAACTGATCCCCCAGGGAAAATATCTGACGCCCAAAGAGGCATACGATATGAAGATGAAAGAGGGAGATAAAGTCCTTTTCGTCGATGTACGGACTCCCGAAGAGCTCTATTTCGTCGGTTATCCCACTGTTGTGGACAAGAACATCCCTCTGGTCTACGTGGACTATACCAAGACCAAAGAGAAGGTCAACAAGAAGACCGGGAAGAAAACGGTCAAATTTGCCAGCGTACCCAACAAGAAATTCATGGCTGAGCTGGAAGAGGCACTCAAAGCCAAAGGGCTGACGAAAGATTCTCCGATCATCCTGATGTGCCGTTCCGGACACAGAGCTGCCAAAGCAGCCAAAATGCTGGACAAAGCCGGATACAAGAATGTCTACAACCTGGATCAGGGATTCGAAGGGGATAAAGACAAGCAGAAGCATCGTACTGTCAACGGATGGAAGAATGCAGGTCTGCCCTACACCTACAAATTCAATCCCGCGGTTTTCATTCTGGAGCGCCCCGTCAAATAACGAGGCGATCCCGCCTTCCGTTCTCACACCTTTTCCGGGTGTGAGAACAACCTCTTTTTACTCTTTAACCACTTTTTCTCTATCACACTGATTTAAGACCGAAGATTCCGACCTTTTGAAATCGTATCTCTTCGAATGTATTCTGTGAAGGTCAATCGATTCCGTGACCGGGCAGAAGCAGAGCCCCGATCAAAGCGGTAGTACCCGGATGTTGGGGTCGAGTTTCTGTTTGAGAATCCCTTCGATGGCGAAGAGGGTGCCGGTGCTGGCACTGGCACAGCCGCTGCAGGCTCCCAGGTAGCGGATGTAGATGTCGGTATGCTCGCCGTTGTTTTTGATCTCCAGGATCTCCATGTCTCCGCCGTCCATGACCAGCATGGCCCGGATATGTTCGTCAATGACCGCATCGATGGCGGCCCGTTTCTCCTCGACGCTCATCTCTTTGAAGGGTTTGTCGCTCAGAGAGGCTCCTGACGCCTTTTTCTCCTCTTCCATCGTTTTGCGGATCTCTTTGAGCAGATCGACCAGATAGAGGCTCCGGTCCGCCATTCCCCGCCCCGGGGCGATGCAGCTTTTGCAGAAGGCGCCGGCCCGGGTGTAGTCGGTGATCGCTTCGATGCTGTCCAGGTCGAAGTCCCGGATCGCCTTTTCGATCTGGATACGGTTCACTCCGGCACATTCACAGACCATCTCCGAAGCCTCCGGTTCTTCGCCTTGGATCCGTTTCACGGTAGCGGCGATGGCATCCAGCACGAAGAGGATCTCGTACTGTTTCTCCGGCGGCAGAGCCGGATTGGAGGGGTGGTCTCTGAGGAAATACTCCAGCGATTTGTAGTTGATATTGGCGGCTTCCTGCAGGGTTTTGTTGCGGCAGAGCAGCGCCGCCATGTCCGCCGCCGCCCGCAGGGCGGGAGAACCGAAAAGTTCGTAGCGGCAGGCGATGATCCGCTGTTGAGCGGGATCGATCACCCAATACCAGCGCAGCTGCATTCCCGTTTCGGCCCTGCCGTAATCGTGAACATGGAGTTCGCCCTCGAGCCGGGCGGCCTCCTCTTCGTCCAGTCGACCGTTGTTTTTGGGTTTTTCCGCCAGCATCTCTATCTTGAAGGGGTAGGATTCCCAGTGGCTCTTGGCCAGGATATCACTCTTGCTCATGCCTGCTCCTTTGTATCTTCATCCAGAGTGGAGAAACTCCGCAGATACTCCAGGGATTTTTTGATTGCTTCGATGGTGTGGTTGATCTCCGCTTCGGTGGTGTTGCGGTTGAGGGCGAAGCCGACGGTGCTGTGGCGCAGCACCGGATCGAGGCCCAGGATGTCGGTCAGGGGCCGTTCCCGCCACTCCCCGAAGGGGTGGACCGTGGCCGAATAGGCGGCGACACCCTCCCGGTTGAGTTCGTAGAGCATCGATTCGCTCTCGACCCCGCGGAAAGCGGCCAGTACCGTGTTGGGGGTCCGCAGAGCCCAGGGGACCAGGATCTCCACACCGGGAAGCCCCCGGAGGGCCTCTTCGAGCTTGTCACGAAGATCCCGCATATCCTCCACCTCGAAGCCCAGGGCGTCGGCAGCGATCTCCATCGCTTTGCCCAGGCCGACGATGCCGGGGATATTAAGGGGTCCGCCCCGCAGGGCTTCGGCCTTCATACGGCCGCCGGGGATCAGCGGGAGCAGCTCCGTCCCCTCTCTGAGAAAGAGTCCGCCGGTCCCCACGGGAGCGTGAAGCGTCTCGGAGGAGAAGGTGAGGAAGTCCGCCTGCAGGCGCTGCAGGTCCACGGGGATCCGTCCCATGGCCTGGGTGGCGTCAGTATGAAAGGGGACTTCGTAACGGCGGCAGATCTCGGCGATCTCCTCCACCGGATTGATGGCACCGCTCTCACCGTCGACCATGGAGACGGAGACCAGTGCCGTGCGGGGAGTGAGGTAGTCGGTCAGCCGCTCGGGATCGACGATCCCGTCACTGTTGACGGGCAGATAGTTGACCCGGCACCCCTGCTCCTCGAGGAAGCGGGCCATCTCCAGGATCGAGAGGGGTTCCCGCTCGGAGACGATGATGTTGTTCTTGCGTCCGGTGAGAATGAAACGGGTATAGGTGCTCATAAAGACGGTGCTGTTGGATTCGGCGGCTCCGGAGGTAAAAAGCAGCGTATCCTTCTCGGAAGCGTGCAGACCGGCGTAACACTTCTCCACCGCTTCGTTGTAGGCCTTGCGGCTGGCGGCGCCGAAATCGTGCAGGGCCGGCAGATCCCCGTAGGGTTCCTGCAAAAAGGGTTCCATCACCTCCCGGACCTGGGGATCGACGGGGGTGAGTCGGTTGTTGTCGAGATAGACCTTCATGGGCGGATGCCTCCTAATGCTGAGTCATTTTGTCAGGTTTGGCCAATTATACCAGATTTCTCTCGACGATCCCGCGCTGCGGCATCTCGGAGTCCGGCGGTGGATCGGGATCAGAAATTGGAGGGAATGTTGGCGTTGATGAGATCGTAGAATTCGTTGCGGGTGCGGATATCTTTTTTGAAGAGTCCGCGCAGGGCCGAGGTGACGGTGGTGGAGTTGATCTTTTCCACGCCGCGCATCTCCATGCACATATGTCGGGCATGGACCACCACCGCCACCCCTTTGGGATGAATGGTTTCGCTGATGGCGTCAGCGATCTGTTCGGTGAGCTGTTCCTGGATCTGGAGCCGCCGGGCATAGAGATTGACGACTCGGGGGATCTTGGAGAGGCCCACCACCTTGCCGTCGGGGATGTAGGCCACATGGGCACGGCCGATGATGGGCAGCATGTGGTGTTCACACAGCGAATAGAATTCGATATCCCGTACCAGGACCATCTCGTCGTTGCTGCTGGAAAAGAGTGCCTTTTCCAGGATCGTTTTGGGGTCTTTGTGGTACCCCTCGGTCAGGAACTCCAGGGCCTTGGCGACCCGGTGGGGGGTCTTGAGAAGTCCTTCACGTTCGGGGTCCTCTCCCAGGTTTTCCAGGATGGTACGCACAGCGTTTTCGATCTTTTTCTCTTTGTCACTCATAAGGGTTTCCTGCTCTGTTTGTTGTGAGGATTGTAGCACAGAAGGGGTTTTTAGCTACTTTTTGGTAAAATCTTTGCCATTTATCATGATATTACAAAGGACCAACCCCGTGGAAATCACAAACGAAAAGATCAACGATGCCAATCTCCTCATCAAAGGAGAATTTCCCAAAGAGGCGATCGATGCCCAGGTGGAAAAACTGGCCAAAGAGGCCGGAAAACAGATGAAAGTCGACGGCTTTCGCAAAGGCAAAGTGCCCGCTCACATCGTCAAAAAGATGTACGGTGAGAAGCTGGAGCAGGATGCCGAAGGCGAGATCATCCGGGAGATGCTGAACAAAGCCTACAAAGAGGCGGGGATCGATCCCCAGGAGATCATCGGCGAGCCCATGTTCAAAAAGTACGAAAAGGGTGAAGAGAAGATCGAGGCGGAGATCCAGATCTGCCTTCGTCCCAAGTTCGACGTGGAGGGGTACCAAAAGGCCGTCCCCGAGTATGAGCTTCCCGAAGTAAGCGATGAAGAGGTCGAGGAGCGGATCAAAGCCCTGGCGGAGCAGGCGGCTCCCCTGGTGAGCCTGGAGGAGGACCGACCTCTGCAGGAGGGGGATACCGCGGTCTTCGACTTCACCGGCTATCTCGACGGCGAGCCTTTTGAAGGGGGCAGCGCCCAGGACTTTGAACTGAAGATCGGTTCGGGTCAGTTCATTCCCGGTTTCGAAGAGCAGATGATCGGGATGAAAAAGGGAGAGACCAAGCGGATCAAAGTGACCTTCCCCGAAGATTACCAGGCCCCCAATCTGGCCGGGAAGGAGACCGAGTTCGAGATCACCCTCAAGGACATCAAGGTCAAAGCCGAGCCCAAGATCGACGACGAACTGGCCAAAACCGTCACCAAGAAAGAAGATGCGACGCTGGAGACCCTCAAAGAGCAGGTCACCGAGCAGATCCGTACCGAGAAGCTGAGCAAACTCTACAACGAAGAGCTCAAGCCCAAGCTCCTGGAGGCACTGGTGGAGGCCTACGAGTTCGACCTGCCCGAGAACATCGTGGAGCAGGAGGTGGACAACCTGGCCAACCAGAAGGCTCAGAGCCTCTCCAAGGAGGAGCTCGAGGCGATCCAGGGCAATGCCGAGAAGATCGAGGAGCTTCGGGAGTCGGTCCGCGACGATGCGGTCCGCAGCGTCAAAGCCACCTTCGTCGTCGATGCCGTGGCCAAGGCCGAAGGGGTCGACGTGAGCGATCAGGAAGTCAGCCAGGCGCTCTACTACGAGGCGCTGATGGCGGGCCAGGATCCCGAAGCCCTGCTCAAGTACTATCAGAAGAACAACCTCTTCCCCGCGGTCAAAATGGGGATGATCGAAGACAAGCTCTTCACCCAGCTCCTGGACCTTGACAACGCCGGGAAGAAATAGTATTCTCATTCCGATACGGCATCGTCCTGTCCGGGCGAATGCCCCTTTCCCATACCACTTCCGAGACAAAGGCAGTTTTTCATGAGTTATATCCCCTATGTGATCGAACAGACCGGACGCGGTGAACGCAGTTACGATATCTACTCCCGGCTGCTCAAAGACCGGATCATCATGCTCAGCGGCGAGGTCAACGACGCCGTCGCCTCCTCCATCGTGGCCCAGCTGCTCTTTCTGGAGGCCCAGGATCCCGACAAGGATATCTATTTCTATATCAACTCTCCCGGCGGCGTGATCACCAGCGGCTTCTCCATCTACGACACCATGAACTACATCAAACCCGATGTCACCACCATCTGCATCGGGCAGGCGGCCAGTATGGGGGCCTTTCTTCTGGCCTGTGGAGCCGAAGGCAAACGCTACGCGCTGCCCAGCTCCCGGATCATGATCCACCAGCCCCTAGGCGGTGCCCAGGGGCAGGCGACCGATATCGCCATCCAGGCCAAGGAGATCCTCCGGATGAAGACCTATCTCAACGAGATCCTGGCCGAAAAGACCGGCAAGAGCGTCAAGAAGATCGAGAAGGATACGGAGCGCGACTACTTCATGTCGGCTCAGGAGGCCCAGGAGTACGGTCTGATCGACAAGGTCCTGACCCAAAGCTTTGCGGAGTAGTTTTCTATGATACGCGAGATCGTCATCTATCCCGATAAACGCCTCAAAGAGATCTCCAAGCCGGTGGAGATCTTCGATGAGGAGCTCCATACGCTGCTGGACGATATGTACGAGACGATGATCGCCAAAAACGGTGTGGGGCTGGCGGCGATCCAGGTAGGGGTGCCCCTGCGTGCGCTCATCATCAATGTCCCCGTGGAGACCGATTCGGAGGATCCCAGGGAGCAGCAGCCCAAGGAGAACACCCTGGAGGTGATCAATCCGGTGATCCTGGAGGCCGAGGGGAAAACCCGCTATCAGGAGGGGTGCCTCTCGGTTCCCGGATACTTCGAAGAGGTGGAACGCCACAAAGCCGTCCGTATCGAATACCAGGACCGCTACGGCAAAAAATATATCCTCGAAGACGACGATTTCCTCGCCATCGCCATCCAGCACGAGATGGATCATCTCGACGGCAAAATCTTCGTAGAGAAGCTCTCGCTTCTCAAAAGGAAAAAGTTCGAAAAAGAGTGGAAGAAACGTCAGAAGAAAAAGTAGTACAGTTTTTCTCCCCTTCCCTCTCCTCTCCCCCTTCCGATTCTTCGATATGTCAATCCGTCATTTTTTTCTCTATGAGATCATAATCTGTGCATACTTGCAGAATGAGTACAGTAGAAAAGAGAGAAACCGTGGAGAAAAAAGAGGTGTTGCTGCCGGAGACGGTAGCCATCAATACGATCGCCAGTGCCACGCTGGAAGGGGTGACGGCCCGTCCCATTACCGTGGAGGCCACCTTTACCAAGGGCCTGCCGGGCTTCAGTGTGGTGGGATTGGCCGGCAACGATATCCAGGAGGCGAGAGAACGGGTCAAGGCGGCCCTGATCACCAACGGCTTTGTTTTTCCACCCTTGAAAATAACGGTAAATCTCGCTCCCAGCGATGCGAGGAAGTCCGGAACCCACTTCGATCTGCCCATTGCCCTGCTGATCGCGCTCAACAAAGAATCCATCGAGCGGGAGGATCTCTATGTCTTCGGCGAGCTGGGACTTGACGGTCGAATCAAAAGCAGCTCCCAGCTCTTTCCTCTCCTGCTTTCGCTCAAGGAGCAGGGAAAGATCCGTCGGGCGATGGTCCCGGCCGAGGCGATGGAGTATCTGCGGCATATTCCGGGGATCGAGTATCTACCGGTGGCCAATCTCCAGGAGGCGATCGCGGCACTGCGGGGAGAACCCGGCATTGTCACGCCCGAGGGGAGCGACTACGAGGGAGAGGTGCTGGAGCTGAAGGGGATCCGCTACTTCTATCGCCGGGAGTATCCGGAGGATTTCGCCGAGGTCAAAGGGCAGGAGCTGGCCAAACGGGCGGCCCTCATCGCCGCAGCCGGGATGCACAATTTTCTGATGGAGGGGAGCCCCGGCTGCGGCAAGAGTATGATCGCCAAACGGCTGCGCCATATCCTCCCTCCCCTGACCGAGGCGGAGCTGCTGGCGGTGGCCAAACATCAGTTCCTTGACGGTCAGACCCCTGATTTCCGTCCGTTGCGCCCGGCAAGGTCACCTCATCACACCGCCACTTCCGCTTCGATCTTCGGGGGAGGTACGCACCAGGCAAAAATAGGAGAAGTCGCCTTGGCGCATTTCGGGATGATTTTCTTTGATGAACTTCCCCACTTTTCCAAAAATGTTCTGGAGGCACTCCGGGAGCCGATGCAGGACCGTC
>Ga0256832_1000813_pt1 | contig 20609 bp, 16 predicted proteins | sample 134614metaG_FD_190534 | JGI IMG/M metagenome (GOLD analysis project Ga0256832, IMG submission 190534) | Hydrothermal vent microbial communities from Lau Basin, Pacific Ocean - 134-614 | ecosystem: Environmental > Aquatic > Marine > Hydrothermal vents | place: Pacific Ocean: Lau Basin | collected... | reverse complement strand
GGGTTTTGGTGGGGGCGGCTATTTTTCGGACGTTTTTTTCCATACGGACTTCCACGACCAAGTCGTCCACCATCTTTTTCATTTCTTTGATGAAGGTGCCGGCACTATATTCTCCCGCTTCGATTTGTTTTAGTTTTCTCTCCCATTGACCGGTGAGCTCGGCGGACTTAAGTAATTGATTCTGAATGGTTTCTATGAGTTGGATGCCGGTTTCGGTGGCATGGATTTGCTTTCGGATACGCTTGGTATATTTGCGTCGAAAAAGTGTTTCGATGATATTGGCCCGGGTCGAAGGGCGACCAATTCCATTTTCTTTCATCAATTCTCGAAGCTCTTCGTCATCGACTTTTTTGCCGGCGGTTTCCATCGCCCGGAGCAAGGTGGCTTCCGTGTAATACTTGGGTGGCTTGGTCTGTTTTTCCATGAATAGCGGTTCGTGGGGACCGCTCTCCCCTTTGACGAAAGTCGGTAAAACAGCCGCTTCTTTTTTCTTATCAGCTTGCTTGCTTGGGGGCAAGACGACTCGCCAATTCTCTTCTAAGATTTCTTTGCCGGTGGCTTTAAATTCTACTTCTTGCACTTCGCCAAATACCACCGTATTCGACACCACCGCATCGGGATAAAAGGCCATAATAAATCGCCGGGCAATCATATCATACACTTGTTGCTCATTGCCCATCAAGTTTTTTTGAACACCTGTCGGAATGATGGCGTGGTGATCCGTGACTTTATTATTATTAAAAACTTTTCGGGATTTGCGGATTTTATTTCCCAAAAGGGGCTGCGTAAATGGACTGTAATTAGATAGTTTTTTCAAGATACCAGGTACTTTCGGATAGACATCATCGGGCAAGAAAGTGGTATCTACTCTCGGATAAGTCACTACTTTTTGCTCGTAGAGTTTTTGGACAATTTTTAAGGTCTGGTCTGCCGACAAAGAAAATTTATTATTACAATACACTTGCAATCCCGTCAAGTCAAACAGCTTCGGCGGATGCTCCTTACTTTTCTTTTTGGAGACCGAAGTAACGGTAAAGGGATGCCCCGTAATTTTTTCCAATAAGGCTTGCCCATCGGCTTGCTTGGTAAATTTCCCCTTGAGCGAATTAAAATCCGTATCCCGGTAAATCGTATGTAATTCCCAGTAGGTCTGCGGCTTAAAATTTTTGATTTCGTGATGCCGCTTTACCAGCATGGCCAGCGTGGGCGTTTGCACTCGACCCACAGAAAGCATTTGCTTGTAGCCCCCATATTTTAAGGTATATAACCGGGTGGCATTCATACCCAACAACCAATCGCCTATCGCCCTAGAAGTACCTGCATAAAATAAATTATCATAGTCCGCAGCATCTTTCAATTGCTGAAACCCTTGCTGAATCGCTTGAGCCGTCAATGACGATATCCAAAGCCGTTGCACCTTCCCCTTGTAGCCCGCATGTTGGATAACCCACCGCTGAATCAACTCCCCTTCTTGCCCCGCATCCCCGCAATTAATCACCACTGACGCTTTCGCAAAAAGTCGTTTTACTACATCAAACTGCTTCTTAACTCCTTCATTATCAATGAGTTTAATCTCAAACTTATCGGGGAGCATGGGTAGATTATTGAGATCCCATTTTTTCCAATGCGGCTTATAGTCCTTGGGTTCATACAAGGTACAGAAGTGCCCAAAGGTCCAGGTGACCTGATAGCCATTGCCTTCAAAATAGCCGTCGTGCCTAGAGTTCGCCCCTAGGATTTTGGCAATTTCTTTAGCTACGCTGGGTTTTTCGGCAATGCATACTTTCATTGGTGGATTCTCCTATTTTCATTGTGGTGAAGGTACGGATTTTTTAGTTCTTGGCAAAATGCTTGTGTGCCATTCGATTCCACTCCAATTTTGATTTAAATTTTGCGTTTTTTTAAGACATGGAAATGCACAACTCAATGAGCAATTATTGCAAAACATGCTCAATCAATTGTGCGATATGTTATTTTTACCCAGAATTAGTAAGGACAAACAGACTACTGCTTTCACAAATCCTTATAAACCATTGCCAAAACTTCATCTACCGCATCGACAACCATTTTGGCATTTTCTTTTGTAAAACATAAAGCAGGCTTACTTTTCAATACATTATCAAATGGCCCATCCGTACTAATCAAAATCAAACGCTCTCTAAGCTCATTTTTAATATGATGTGCCAATGGTGTATCTGGTTCGCCATTCTCTTTGACGATTTCAACACCTATAAATAACCCCGAACCCCGAACATCACCAATACAAAAATATTTTTGCGCAAGCGAACGAAATAATGCCATATAATAATCACCAACCGACTTGGCTTTCTGCTGTAAGCCTTCTTCTTCTATGACTTCTAATACCGCCAAACCAATGGCACAAGAAACAGGATTACCACCAAAAGAGCTAAAGAACTCGACTCCTTGCTCAAAGGATTCCGCAATTTCTTGAGTAACAATAACCGCTCCCATCGGATGACCATTGCCGATGGGCTTGCCGACAACAACCATATCGGGCACCACGTCATGCGCTTCATAACCCCAAAAATAATCGCCCAATCGCCCAAATCCGGTTTGCACTTCATCACTAATACACACGCCACCTTGCGCACGGATAGCAGGATATAATTCTTTCAGATAACCATCCGCCAAAGGCACTTGTCCGGCACATCCTACAATTGGTTCGCTTATAAAGGCTGCGACGGAGAGACCCGAATGATTTAGTTGTTGAATAGCTTCTTTAGCATATTTTCTACCCGCATCTAGACCACTATATTTGCCCCGATACACATCCGGAATATCAACTTGTAAAATAATCTCTTTTTTGCCTTGCCCCTTCTTATGAGCATATTTGTAGTGACTAATATCTGTCGCCGTTCGAGTATGTCCATGATACCCATGTTCCATAACCATCACCCCTTTATTGGCACTATACTGATAAGCGATTCGAATGGCAAGGTCTGTTGCTGCACTCCCAGAATTTACAAAGAAAACACGATTAAGTGACTTGGGGAATTTTGCCAAAAGTTGCTCTGCATATTTTGGCAATAAATCATAGAGATATCTTGTATTCGTATTTAACTTAGCCATCTGGTGCTGTCCAGCAGCAACCACCTTGGGGTGTGCATGACCCACTTGCGGAATATTATTGTAAGCATCCAAAAAAGTATTTCCATATACATCGTACATATACTGAAACGCAGATTGCTCCAAGTAAACCGGATTTTTGTAGCTTACTGAAAGAATGGAACTAATCGAGTCATACCTTTTGGAAAGTGCTTCTTTGGGTGTTTGGGGAGTAACGACATCAAAACCTATGGCTTTAATAAATTCACTTTTAGCCTTTAACGGACTGATTGTTAGCCACTTATACAATAAATTCTTTGCAGGCATCTCTGAACTAAAGGCATATTCATTTGTAGGATTCACCTTTCGGGAATGTGCCGCATTTAAAATACTCGTACACAATCGTGCGCCAATCAAGTAGTACAAAATCTCGACTTCTTGTTTTTGCAAAGGAAAAACATCGTGATAGCCTTTTAAAAAGTATGTGGCCATTTGCAGTGGATTCTCCGCCCCAAAACAAATATAGGTGATGGCGATAGCTACTTCATTAATTAAATTAGAGTAGGCTAAATCTCCAAAATCAATGGCTCCTGATACGATATTATTTTTCGTCAATACATTCCATTCATTCGGGTCATTATGGATAATTTGCTTTCGCAAAATGGGTAACTTAGGCTGCACATTTTCTTCAAACTGCAAAAAGAAATATCGAATAATATTTCGTTCGTGGGCATCTACAATATCTTCTAAGTATTTTTTATTCAATCCAAAATATTGCAAATCCCACTCCCATGCTCTCGCCTTAATCGTATAGTTTTTGGCATCTTTCAACTCCCAATCCATTTCAGCGACAAATGCTCCAAAGGATTCTATCAAGCTCTTGGTATAATCCGCATCACCTAAAAACACCCCGTCCAGATAGGAAAGCATTCGTATTATTAGCACATTCTCTTGATACTCAATTTTTTTCTCAAAAGAACCATCCACGAAGGATATTGGCCGTGGATATTTATTAGAATTTTCACTAGACAATGAAGCCAATATTTCATTTTCAGCCTGCACAGAATCAAATAATGACTCTTCAAAGACATACGTCTTAAAAATATATTTTTGACCGGATTCTAGCTCAACCAAATAATTACTATTATCATAGCCATTAAGCTTTTTAACATTCCTTACGTCAACGCCATAGTGTTCTTTTATCACTTCCTTCATCAGACCAATTTCTTTACTTTTGTCTTCTCAGACAGCTGATTATCAACAATTTGCGTCAAAATATTTAACCCCGGTGTTTTCCCGATTTCAATAGAACCCAATTCTTTTTGCATACCCAAAGCCCTTGCACCATTGATGGTTGCCCACTTCAAAAGTGTTTCAAAAGGGATGTATGAATTGTACCTAGCTATGGTTTTCATTTCTTCTAGGATGGAAAGTTTCCAATTCGAAGTCAAGCTATCTGTACCGATAGTCATCTTTGCATTTTCGTCGATGAAAGCCTTATAATTTGGGAGTGCATTTTCTATATAAAGGTTGGCATTTGGACAAGTCGCCCAATACACATTTTTACTCCAATCCTGAGCATCCCGAATGGCTTCTTTTTGCGTAAGCGTATTATGGACAAACAAAGTCCGGCTTTTAGGATTCAAATATTCCATGGTCTTATAAATAGAAGGCTGCCCCGTTTTCTTAAAATGCGCTATGGATAATCCAAAGTCCTTATAAAAATCGACAAACCCACCTTTCTTGCGCAGAAAAAACTCATCTTCAGCAGCCAATTCTTGATTGTGAATACTGACCGTCGCATTTTGGGGATTGAGTGATTGGAATTGAGCAAACAACTCATCACTCACACTGTACGGCGCATGGGGCACAAAACTTTTGCGATGGCCTTTCGGCAAACTAATCGCATCATAAACGGGTTGATACTGCGCCATGGTTTCTTCCAGATGGCCTTGCAGCAAATCAAACAACTCCACAAACGTATAATATCGTAAATTCCCTTTCGCTTTTTGCGCAAGCGTATCGGTCTTATTGCTAATATCTCCAACGGCCACAATGCCGTTACGCATCATTTCTTTTTCGGCACGGACTATTGCGGCATCAATTTGTTTTTGTGGGAAGTCACGCATGGTCACCACCTTGCCGATAAAGGTAATTAACCCCGTCCCTGTATCCACCAATCCCTTCAAATGGGATAGTTCCAGATGACAGTGTGTATTAATGAAACCGGGCACTAAATGCCCTCCTTCATAAAAATCTACACTTTGGGGAATCTTGCCTTTAAGAGCTGAGACATCCGTTATAACACCTTGATTATCAACAGTGACAACCCCATTTTTTATCACTTTTCCGGTAACGGTATGGACATAGGTCGCTCCAAATTTTTGCATAACGCTTTTCTTTTCTGCAAAGATAAGTCTTTAGCTCATACTTCTCGAAAAGACGCTATCCGCTAGCCCCGGATTCCGGGCTTAAAGCCGTAAGTCTTCCAATTTTACGCCGGGAAATTTAGACTTATCAAAGGAGAAAAAATCTTTGCCGTAGGCTTTATTCTTTTTTAGTCCGGAAAGATTCATCGTCACCCGCACCCCATCATGATAAAAGACTTTGATAGACTTGGGCTGATTCGTGGACTTATTGACCACCATTTTAACTTTGAAGAAATCGCTCATCTTATCCGTAGGCTTAAACTCGATTTCTGTCAGTTTTTCCTTTCCTTTTTTAAACTCACGGCTGATGTGATAGAGATATTCGCCGGTTTTATACATGTTGAAAAGCTTGTCAGGGGACACAAAATCTTCCCCGGCATCATCGGCATCACTCAACTGGACAGAATTGGTTTTGGGGGTATAAATCCATACATATTGGCCATTGCAATATATTTTTTGGTCGTGACCGATAACGCGGTATTGATCTCCTTTTTTAATAAATTTGACCGTATGGAGAGACGGCTCTTCACTATCCGGAATTTTTATCACGACCTTTATGTCCAACTCGTAAGACGTATAGGCATTAAACTTTTCATTCATCTTATCCAAGATAGCCGTAGCCTTTGGATCAGACTGTTCTGTAATTACCTGCTGCGCAAAAGCTGCCTGCATCATCAACATGACCACTGTCAAACTCATTAATTTCTTCATTGGATTCTATTTTAGTGATTCAACTCCTTGCGGAAAAAAAGATTTTGGTTCCGGTTGCATACAAGTTGAATCCGTTCGCATCTATAACGCCAAAGATGGTGCAAATCTGTCAAAAAGAACAGTCTTTGTCTGTTAAAGATGGGTTATTGGATGTATTGTTGCCGATTTTTACGGCCATTAGGCATTGACCTTGCCCGGCATAAGCGCTCCGTAATGATGCCGGCTCAAAATAAATCGGCTCCACACCCCAATAAAAAAAAGCAAGGTAACTGTTTAGGTGCCCCAATTTTTAGATAGAAAATAGGCATTTTTGTGGATATTGAAGCTACAATTTTTGAAGCGTAGCTGGGCTACGTGAGAAAATTTTAGCAAAAACAGGTGCAAAAAGGGCATTTTATAGCAAAAATTAGCGGGTGGCTAAATAGTTACAAAGCAAGATAACCCAATGATTTCAAACAATTTACACATTTAAAGAAAACAACTACTAAATCTTACCCTTCCTTATTCTTGATATAACCCCCTAAAAAGGTTATTTTTATAAAATAATTCGCCTTTTTTGCATTCCACAGGCAACAAAAACAACACAAACGTACTCTACTTTACCGAAGGGGTGATTATGGACGAACGACAACTAATCAAGGGGTGTTTGGAGAATCGAAAAGAAGATCAAAAAGAACTGTTTAGACGATTTTCCGGCAAGATGCTTTCTGTATGTCGCAGGTATGCGCGCCATGAGATGGAAGCCGAAGATATGCTCCAAGATGCTTTTGTCAAAATGTTCAAGAATCTCGACGCCTACAAAGGCAATGGCTCTTTTGAAGGTTGGTTGCGTAGAATAACTATCAACACCGCAATAAAACACTGCCAACGAAAATCATTCTCTAACGAGTTGCTTGGCTACGAAAAACTGCCTGATAATCGCTATTACGGGAACACGGGCTCGCCATTGGATGAAGATTTTTTGCTTCAACTGGTATCGGATTTACCCGACGGATATCGGTTGGTATTTAACCTATATGCCATTGAAGGTTTTAGCCATGCAGAAATCGCAGAAATGCTGGATATTACCGCTTCAACTTCCAGATCGCAGCTTGTCAAGGCCAGAAGATTGCTCCAAATGCGACTAGCTGAAGTAGAAGACTTTAATGCCAGAACCAACAGAATGGTGCCTTAATTAGGAATAATGTAAAAAAATGAATAGACAGAATTCAATAGACAGAAAATTTGCTCCACTTCGAGAGTCCACCGAAGATGCCCCCATGCACCTTTGGGAAAAAATTGAAGCACAAATCGAAGCGCCGTCAAAAGATAAACGCCGTTTCTTTTGGCTCAGCCTTTTGGGCTTAATGCTTGTAGGCTTGGGTAGTGTCATTGCACTGAGTACAGGACAAAAATCACCAAAGCTTCCAGCTCAATCAACCCCACTCCAAAACACAAACATAGACATTCAGAAGACCGTCAGCCAAACTCCGGATGCCAATACCGTAGCCGCTAACCTGCTTCCAACTCAATCCAACTCAAATCTAAAGCAACAAAGTCTATACAAAAAAAACACCCTAGACAATCAAAAAATATTTGTTGACAAGCCCTTGCACAAGCAGACCCATTTACCACAAGCCGGTCAAGCTACCAACCCAACGTCGAACACCCCCTCCCCAATAACCCAATCTGCACCCAACAATCTAGTATTAAAAACCGGATTGGTACAAAACATACCCTGCCTATCCCTACCCCTTCCGGAAAACTCTACTCCACTCCCCAATTTACATTTTGCGCAAGCCAAACCAAAGAAAGGATGCGTCGGCTCCAGAGTCATCAAAGTCCCCAAGTCCGTATTTATTGATGCTTACGCAGCGCCTATCTTTTCGAGTTCGTTCTACTCCGCTCGATCTCCTGAAGCAAAATCTTACGCTAGACTAAGAGATTCTACCGAACACAATGCAGTAGGGCTTTTAGCCGGAGTCAGAGTAGGCTATATTCACGAAAGTGGGCTTAATTTTAGAGCAGGTCTGGCTTGGCAACAAATCAGAAACCGATTCAATCAAATCATCGAACAAGATGAAAAGATGATTGTCCATACCCACAGAGACGACTTAGGCAACATCATCGGACGTGACACGACCTTTGAATATGGCCGTCGCCGATTGGATATTACCAATAAATACACCTCCATTGATTTGCCACTCAGTATCGGTTATATCTCCATGAAAAACAAAGTCCAGCTTGGACTCCATGTTGGCGCCGTACTCAACCTAAACTTCAGTCAATCAGGCACTTACATCAATCAAGAACATCAAATTGCCACCTTTGCAGAAAACCAAAAGATATTTAACAAAAGCATGGGTACCAGCTTTTTTGGGGCTGTCGAATTACAGTATTTGTTAAGTGAACGTTGGGGTATATTTTTGGAGCCACAAGCCCGATTCTACCCCAAAAGTTTGACGTCGGCACACTATCCTCTAAAACAAAACATTACTACTTTTAATGTACTCACCGGCGTGAAGTATATTTTTTAGTAACTATTTAGGCACTCCAATTTTTAGGTAGAAAATAGGCATTTGTATGTGTGTTGACGTAGGGACGCACAGCCGTGCGTCCCTACGTGAGAAAATTTTAGCAAAAACAGGCGCAAAAAGGGCATTTTTTGACCAAAATAGTGGGTACCTAAACAGTTACTTACATTTTTTAATAAGACAAAGCAGCAATAAATGCATTCGCAGCGTCTTACCCTAAAATAGCCACTCAGTACGGAATCATATTGACTAAAAGCTCTCTTTTCCTACTGTATTTTTCTCTAAAATAAATAAATCGATGAAGCTAAATATCTTAATCCTTTTCATTCTTGGCGCTTTTATAGGATGCCAAAAAGACGTAGATGAATTTCAGCCTTACGTCCAAACGGCTGTGGACTTTCCCGAAATATTAAAACCCCAACCAATCTACCGGCAATTTGATGCCGGCATAGACAGTGAGATTGATTTGGGTGCAGGCGAAGTCCTTTTTTTCCCGGCTCACTCGATGGTCAATAATAGAGGCGAGCTCCTTACGGGAAAAATAGACTTGGAAATCACTAAAATAGCTAAAAAAGCAGACTTGATTTTTAGTTACCTAAATTCTAATATTGCCTCCACTCAATTAAATAATTATCACATCATAAACATTAAAGCCTTTGCCAATAAGCAACATGCCTTAATCAAACCCGGGCATTTTGTCACCTTAAAATCCCCCATGGATAACGCCGTTACAGCGGGTTCCGTTTGGACAGGAGTCGTAGCACCGCCTAATATTTTTGAATGGAATGCAGTCGGAATTAACAACATCAGCGCTACCAATTGGGATGTGGGTGGCACGGATTATTCAGGCATCTCATACAAAACCAAAAAACTAGGCTGGATTAGTAGTGGACAATCATCATCCGGAGCAGTCCATTCGCTTTGTGTCAATTTGGGCGATGGCCTTAAACCGGCTCACACTAAGGTTTATTTTATTTTTGACGACCAATTTTCAGTTGCGGAATTAAAAGAGTTTTCGGACACCAAGCAGTTTTGCACTGATATTCCAAACAACACCAAAGGTCATCTCATTATCATCAATGAAGAAGAAAAAGGAAATTTTCGCTTTCAGGATAAGGCAATCACCATTTCCGGAGACTTAACCATTCAAGCACAACCCCGGAAAACGGTCTTGGAAAACATTGTCACTACCTTGAATAGTCTTTAAAGGGGCAATTGGGATCGGGCGCAGTCGGAGTTTGTCCTCATTTGACCCTTTTCGATAATTTGTAATGGGCATAAGTTTCGGGAAAAGTCCAAATTCCTTGGCTTCAGCCTGATTTTACTGTTAGTTTTAACCAACACCAACGAACCAAAAGTATGGGGACTTGAGCCTATTTCACCGTTGGTTTTACTTTACTGTTAATATTCTGCAAGTTTATTAAAAAACCACTCACACATAAGACTTTTTGACCACTATCGTGACGTATCCCTTATTATTGAGCAAATAACCTTGGTCATAACAAAAATAATACGTCGTATTATTTTTGGTCACATAAATATTGGTGAAATAGTCAAAATTAAATCCTGCTTCGATTAATCTCTTTTTGGGCATAGAGGTCTTCCCGCTAGGATTCAAATCATGCAAGATGGTGCGGTTTTTTCGTAAGATAGCATTAATATTTCGGATTAGCTTAGTGGAGGCCGCATTTTGACGATTAAAAAAAGAAGACCGGCACTGATCCGAACAAAACTTCTTGTCAATACGTCCGCGTAACTTTTCCCCGCATTCTATACATTTACGTTCGTCTTCCATAAGTATGTTTTTTTTCAAAATATTGCAGTAAAGATAGTAATAATATGTAAATTCATAAAATTTTTGGGCAATTTATATACAGATTCGTGACAACTGCCCCGTCACAACAACACCTATAACTTCAAACAGACAACCATAACTTATTGATTATCACTTCAAAAATTGCCTTTTTCAGAAAAAAAGCTGAACTTTGCTACTTGGAATTGTCAACCTATGCGTTATTTTTTATCTGGTCTCGGATTATTCATTTTGCTATCGGTGTTTGTACGAAACTGGTATTTACACCAACGAAATCTATCGAATAAACCTGTTATCACAATGAATACCAGCCCGGTTTCGTTAGAAGACAATATCGAAATAGATCCGAATGCTTTATTTTCGGACAAAATCATACTTGAGGATAACTTACTACTTCACACCACTGATTATGAAACACTAGATCAGTTGGTGCAAGTGATGCATGAGCATAATGAATCGAATCTAACCGTCTATCTAGCGGCAAATATAGACACCACAAAGATAGAAAATATCTTAGGAGAAATACTAACCGACCAAGGCGTTTTAGAAACTCGAATCCGTTTTTTGCGTAAGCCTATTAAGTTATCAAACCCACAAATAGCTTTCGTAGTTCAGTAGGGTTTACTATCAAACAACGCTATGAGATAAGCTTCTTTGGAAGACAGGGAGTTTTCTGTTTTTACAAAAGGAGTACCTACACAGCACGAATCATTTTGGCTAAAAAGGCTCTTTTCCCGCTACATTTTGTCTATTCTTTCTGCAATAGCCCTGCTATTTCCCGAAAAATAGCCTCCATCTAGCAAAAGATGAATCTTTTTTTTCAAAAGCTTTCTGCCGAGTAGTTACCAAAAAGTTATTACACTATGGATGTTACACAATTGTTTGATGGGCTCACTACCCATGACAGTATTTTAATCTTTTCAGCATTAGGCATCGCCTATTTGTTGGGTATTTTTTCTATGGAAGGCTACATGTATAGCTTACGCCAAAAAATGCGCAAATTTCGTGCGGATAATGTATTGCTCAAAAATGAATTAGCGGAAGTCAAATCCCAACTCATTGAGCAATCCCAACCCTCTATGAATGTGGACTTGCTACGAGAATCACCCATGCAAGAATACATGAATGAAGAAAAAGAACGGTTTAGCCTCCTTCAACGTGAATTCAATAGCTTCAAGTCAGAGTTTCAAGACAGTATTGAATTTTACGTCCACAGTATCGAAGAACTAACAGAGAGCAACCATACGCTTGCCCGAAAAGTCAAGGCTCTGGAGCTTGAAAATGAACAACTTGTCAAAGCCGTCTGGAGTGATGACTTGAGTTTCCAGTCGTTCACTGAAGACCTAAATGGATACTCTGTTTCCAAGAAACAAGAAACCGCTACCCAACAAAACGCAACCAAAGAGATACAAGCTCAAGAAGCTACCAACAACATCAAAAAATGGGTCAATACCCAAAAGAAAAAGAATTATTCTCGCGATAATCTCACCGAAATAAAGGGCATCAGCAAAGCAATCGAAGAGAAAATCAACGAAATAGGAATCATCAGCTACCGCCAGTTAAGCTTATTGGACGATGCTTTAATCGAAGACTTAGCCACGGCCATCAGATACTACGCCGGAAGAATCAAAAATGAAGATTGGGTCGGGCAGGCCTACCATCTGGTCAAAAAACAGAATTCCTAAAAAAAGCGTACGGCTCTAATCCCTGCAAGATTGCACCTTTGTAATACAGACCAACCATCACAGATTGAGCTCCGCAGGTGCGGCATCTGCATAAAATGCGCCGCACCTGCGAACGCATAAGTAAGCACCGGTGTATCGCCAATTAGAACTACAGCAACTCCTAAACGCAACAATTGACACCACCGGAATCAAAAGACTTTCTATTGCTCCCCAAAAAATGTAATCAGAATATCAGCCAACTCCCCCCCAATCATAGATTGAGCGGCCGTAGTTGAAGCCCCAATATGGGGAGAAACCGAAACTTTGGGATGATTCAGCAAGCGCTCATCCGGCGTGGGCTCCCCCACAAAAACATCTAATCCGGCTCCCATTAGCTTGCCGGAATCCAAGACAGCCAATAGCGCTTCTTCATCAATAACTCCCCCTCGTGCCGCATTCACAAGAATCGCATCATCTTTCATCAGCGCCAATTCGTCCGCTCCAATTAAGGGTTTATCGAAAGAGGGTACATGCAAACTAAGCACATCTGCTTGGCGAAGTACATCTTCCATCTTATCTGTATAAATTACTGCATTGGACTTCACCCCAAAATGATTTGGAAACAAGGGAATCTCTCGTCTTTCGACAAACGGATCTGACACAATAACCTTCATGCCCATACCAAGCGCAGTGCTCGCCAAAGCAACACCAATACGCCCAAATCCTATAATACCCATCGTACTTCCGGCCAATTGTTTCCCCTTAGAAAATTGTTTTTTCAGCTTTTTAAAGTCTCCGCCCAGCATCTCCCGATTGGATACATGCAAGGAGCGAGAAATCGTTAAGATGTGGCCAATCACCAATTCTGCCACTGACTGTGAAGAGGCCGCAGGTGTATTAAATACAGCAATCCCCTGCTCTTTTGCGTAAGCGACATCAATATTATCTAACCCGACACCGGCCCGGCAAATCACCTTCAACCGGCTACATTGGTCGATTAATGGCTGTCTTATTTTGGTGGCGCTTCTGACTATAATGGCATCATAGTCATTAATGACCGAAGCCAACTCATCTTGTGGGACTTTGTCTGTGATAACTTCATAACCTGCTTCTTCCAGGAGCAATTGTCCATCCGGGTGAATACCATCATTGGCGAGAATTCTAATCATTTTTTGCGATTTATCTTGAATAATAATGCAAAGAACGGCATCTATTTTGACATAGTTTTCATTTTTCAAATATAAATGCGAATTTCTTGGTTTGCGGCAATGCTAAGGCGAATTGCATCCACTCCAAGATAAAAACCCTACTGCACTAACAAATCCAATAAAAAATCGTAACTATGCCCTAGACTTTGACAAACCGATTTGCCGATTCCTTATAAACGAAAACCCTAATTTGGGCGTTGAAGTATTAGAAAGTCCGCAACCAGCCAAAAACCGAGTCCATCCGGCGGGTTATTTCCGGTTTGTATGGGGATTTTCTTAACCAAGAATTCGATAAAAGCAAAAATCAATGCAGTTTTTATTTCCGGGAATGTTATTAGCGCTTTTAGCCGTTGCGATTCCTGTTATTATACATTTGTTTTATTTTAGGCGCTTCAAAAAAGTGCCCTTTAGCAATGTCCGGTTTCTCAAAGAAATCAAAGAAGAAACCAGCACCCGCTCTAAGCTGCGCAATCTACTGGTATTGCTTTCGCGAATATTAGCTATAGCCGCCTTAGTACTAGCCTTCGCACAGCCCTATCTTCCTTTCGGAAAAAACAATGACCGCGGCCCCAAAGACGTCAGCATCTTTGTGGACAACAGCTTTAGTATGAGTGCCTTGGAAAAAGACATCCCGCTATTTGAGAAAGCCAAGCAAAAAGCCAAAGAAATTATCAACGCTTACGACGCCACCACACAGTTTCAAGTCCTTACAGATGATTTTGAAGGACGCCACCAACGGCTCGTCAGCAAAGAAGAAGCTCTAGGCCTCGTAGATGAAATCCAACAAACCCCCGAAGTCCGCCCACTCTCCAAAGTTTTAAAAAGACAAAAAGCCGCACTAGCGACTCGAAGCCAAACGCAACATGCGTCCTATATCATTTCTGATTTCCAGAAAAGCATCACTGACTTTGAGCCCAATCAAGACACGTCGCTAGAAGTCAATTTAGTCCCCTTACATGCGGTTCAAGAAGCAAATATTGGGATTGATTCTTGCTGGCTTGCGGCACCGATTCCGATTTTACATCAATCCAATACGCTTTTGGTCAAGATCCATAATTACGGCCAACAAGCAGCCGATGAAATCAAAGTCGCCATCAACTACCAAGGACAGGTTCGCCCCCAAGGTACGATTAGCATCCCGGCCAATAGTTCCGTCACAGATACTGTTCATTTTGTTTTGGACACACCCGGCTGGCAAGAAATGGTGGTATCCATAACCGACTATCCCGTACAGTTTGACGACCAATACTACGTCAGCTTTCCGGTCATGGAAAAGCTCAATGTTTTGACCATCCAAGACGGTAAAGTAAACAAATACATGGATGCGGCTCTAAAAGGGATTTCCTACTTCAACCCAACCGACCAGAATGTCAAAAATTTAGATTATTCCGCTTTCGCAAAATACCAACTCATCATCTTACATGAATTAAATAACATCTCTTCCGGCTTGGCGAGTTCGCTCAAAGAATACATCATAGATGGGGGCAATGTTTTAGTATTGCCTAGTGCCGGCACGAAGCTTTCATCACTCAATGCCTTTTTATCCTCTTTGGGTGCCGCAGAATTTCAAGCCTTCAATAAAGTTAACAAGCAGGTACAACGCATTAACACCCAAGAGTTTATCTTCAAAAACGTATTTCAAAAAGTCCCTAAAAACATCAAGCTTCCACACACAACCGGTAGTTTTTCCCGCAAGGGCATCACCCGTGCCGGCGAAGAAATCTTACTCACCAATCGCGATGGCACACCTTATCTATTCAAATTAAAAAAGGGCGAAGGCAATCTTTACACCCTTTCTTCGCCATTGGATATAAGCTACAACGACCTAGTCAAAAACAGTGAAATTTTTATCCCCATGCTTTTTAAAATGGCTATTTCGACAGGCAGAGCCACAAAGATTGCGCATGTCATTGGACAAGATGAAACCATTGAAGTGCGGAGTACGGATATCGCTCCTGATGAAGTCCTAAAATTTCAGCATAACGGACAAGAATTTTTGCCGGAACAAAGAATCATAGGCGACAAAGTCATCCTAGGTATCAATAACCAAATCAAAGAAGCCGGCTTCTATAGACTTTCCAAAACCACGTCAGACACCTTGGGCATTTATGCATACAATTATAATCACTTGGAATCCGATCTCTCCTTTTTCTCAGACGCCGAACTGGCTCAGAAGGCCCCAAACTTTGAGATTATGGATCAGTTGGCCGTAGCGGATTTATCCTCGACCATTCAACAGTTGGACAAGGGCAAAGTCCTTTGGCGTTGGGGCATCATTGCGGCCTTGATTTTCTTAGCTTTGGAGATACTCTTGATTCGTTTTTGGAAAGTCTAACAGGTAGAGTTTAGCATCTATCTAAAACTTCTCAAAAAACTTGACCCCACCAAATCTCCATCAAATCAAAAAAGGACTCTCTCTTTCGAGAAAGTCCTTTTTTGGTTTTTCGTATTGTTTGGATACATTTTGCCCTATATTAAGGACGTCCATTTCTCAATAGATTGCGCAATTCAGCTAATAGATAAAATTTCTTTTCTAAAAGTTTGATTTTAGCAAATTCGATGTCCATTTTGATGTTTTTATCATCTGCGATGTAGCCCTTGACTATTTTTAAGTCCCGGTTAACTGCCCAGATGTCCATCTCCACATCCATTACCGTTTTGTTATTATTCATCAGTTGTCTAGTTTATTCTGTCCACCCCCTGCAAAAACTGAACCATCGAGCCAAATATCTATGACTTACTTTGTTTCAGGAGTTATAATTTTGCTTATACACATAGAGCGAGTTATCGCCGGTCAACCGGCAAACCGGTTTAGTCTGTATATATTGCATATATTCCAAAGACCGTGCCATCCTATTTTTGATGAGTAATTACAGATGGGTTGCATTTGGGATTGACAACGACGATGAGCCGTTGAGCTCACTGAATAGTGCTTATGAATGGTCTCTTTCCCAAAACCAACACGGCTCAACTAAAATCAAGCATCCTTGTTATGTAGAAGAAAAGTTGGTTAGGCATTACAATAGGACATTCCATTAGGCAATAGATTTTTGTGCTAAGCTTACGCAAATAAACCCCAGAATCAATGAAAGTACCTTTAGAGCAGTTAAAAAAAAGGTGGAATGTTCGGCACAATTGGGAAATTGCTATTATTTTGATTGTCTTTACCCTAACCGGCAGTTCTACAGTTTACTTATATGGCTTCATCAAGACTTGGATAGGACTCACCCCGAAAACCTTTTGGGGAATCAAAATCATTGCATTTATTTTTATCGCTCTACCTATTTACAATACTCTACTAATCCTATGGGGAAGCCTTTTAGGACAAGGGCAATTTTTTATAAAATTTGTTCGGCATTTTAAACAGCGACTATTTGCCTTTCTTAGAAGATAAAACCGCCTAAGGCAATGCCTAAACACAGAGCCCGGTTAATACCCGGACAGCAAAACCGCTAAAGCATATTCCACCTTTTTAGCAGCGATTAAATCTTTAGCATATAGGTGTATGCCGGCTTTGGGGTTGGGCATTTTTGCGCAAGCTAATACCCGCTCATCCTTCATCGCTGACTCAAATACATCAATTTTGGGTAGTGCCGGCAAGGCTGCCAATTCGGCGATTTCATTTCCCGTAAGGGTCGAACTATGTCGAATATCTTCCGGCAATCCATCAAAACCAATACCTTTTTTGATAATAGACTGATAGATAGAAGAAATATTATCACCGTGCACTCTAACATAATTGGTGCGTCCCAAACGTCCCATGATGTCCAGTTTGTGGGGATTGATTCGGTGTCCGTCCATAATTTCGTCTTGGATATGGATTCGAACAACTTTACAGAAAATCAAGTTACCGGCACCACCTTGCTCTCCCAATGGAATAATCCGGGTGACTTTACACTCCATATTGATGGGCGACTCTTTGACTCGAAAGGGTTTGACCAAATCAGAAGCTATCGGTGTAAATCCCGCTTTTTCGAACTCGCTCACCCCTTGTTCGTATTCAATACTTGCCAACGTCATCTGCCGTACCATATCATGAGTAACTACATTGATGACGACTTCACCGGTCGCTTCCACGTTTGCCAATGTATGTTTGGTGGTATTATCTTTTACCTTGCGATTGGATGAAAAGACCAAAATTGGCGGATTGGAGCTAAACGCATTAAAAAAACTATATGGTGCTAAATTAGGTTGTCCGGATGCATCCACCGTACTCACAAAAGCAATAGGACGGGGCGATACAGCCGCTAAAATGTACTGATGGAGGTCTTTGGTTGGAGTTTTTTCAGGATTTATAACCATTTTTTCGATTTTGGGATAAAGATAGGGATTTTGTGGCTACTCAATACAAATCATTTTGGCTAAAAAAGGCCTCCTTACAAAAGCATCCGGGCTAAGTACTTTTTGGCTTTGGAGACCTCCAAAAGCAAGGAACTTCTTATTTGTCAAATCCCCAACAAAAAGACACAAAAACATGAGCCTAGCGTAAGCTATCTTTGTACCCAGTAAAAAAATAATTATGAAAATCGGAATCGTTTGTTATCCGACCTACGGAGGGAGTGGAGTTTTGGCAACCGAACTAGGTATTGCTATGGCCGAAAAGGGGCATGAAGTACATTTTATCACCTATCGGACGCCTGTGCGTTTGGCCGGTTATCATGCAAATGTTTTCTTTCATGAAGTGGAAGGAGACAGTTATCCCTTATTTGAATATGCGCCCTATGATACTGCTCTTGCGAGCAAAATGGTTGACATTGCTTCTTTTTACAGCTTGGATTTATTTCATGTGCATTATGCCATCCCACATGCTGCAGTCGCCTTTTTAGCACGCAACATATTGAAGAACAAGGGATTACACGTACCTTTTATCACGACTTTACACGGCACAGACATCACCTTGGTCGGTACCAACAAATCTTTTAAGCCGGTGGTTGAATTTACCATTAATGCGTCAGACGGTGTCACAGTCGTTTCCAAAAGTCTAAAAAAAGACACCTTGAATTCTTTTGATATTCAACGGGACATTAAAGTGATTCATAATTTTGTGGATTTCCGCCGCTTTCGCAAAACCGATAAAAATCATTTCAAAAAAGCCATTGCCCCTAACGGCGAAAAACTACTTATTCATACATCTAATTTTCGCAAGCTCAAGAGAGTCCAAGACGTCATCAATATATTCCAAATTATTGCCAAAGAAGTGCCTTCCAAATTGCTACTTATCGGGGATGGCCCCGATCGTCAGCGGGTAGAAGAATATTGTCGGGACGTATGCCAATGTATTGACGTCCGTTTCTTGGGGCGTCAAGATGCGGTGGAAGAGTTATTAGCGGTAGCGGATTTATTTATCATGCCTTCGGCTGCGGAGAGTTTTGGACTGGCGGCCTTAGAAGCGATGGCTTGCGAAGTGCCGGTCATCTCGACCAACATCGGGGGTATCCCGGAAGTGAATATCCATGGACAAACCGGTTTTTTAAGCGATGTCGGAGACGTTGAAGATATGGCCAAAAATGCTTTAATCTTGCTCAAAGATGAAGAAAAACTAAATCAATTTAAGCAAAATGCGCTGGTACAGGCCAAGAAATTTGATATTACCAAGATTCTTCCGGCTTATGAAGCTTACTATCAGGAGATTCTGTCGAAAGTCTAAGTTCATTCAAAGTAGTCAGCCGGTAAAGTCACTTTTGCTGACTCGAAAATCAAGAGTGCTTGTGTTTAGAGTGGTCTTTTTTCTCTCCTTTTTTAGGTACAGGATCCCAGCCATGGCCGCCCAAAGGATGACAACTTGAAATCCGTTTGATACCCAGCCAAAGTCCTTTGAAAGCCCCCCATTCGTTGATGGCATCAATCATATATTGGGAGCAAGTGGGTTGATAACGGCAGCTTGACCCGATGAGCGGAGAAATGGCCATCCGATAAAATTTGACCGGTAAGATTAAAAGCCAATTAAGTATTTTCATGGATTGGAATTGATTATTTCATAACCCAAAAACGAGTGTTTTGTTTTTAGGAATAGCCTGTTTTTCGTTTTCTTCGTGTACTCTTAGCAGCTACATAGCACCAAGAACCTCCTTATCGCCAAATCATCAAATCCCCGGAATACAATTCTACTCCCCCATCCAAAAATTCAATTTCAATTAAATAGATAAAAACATCCGTGTTTAGCAATTTCCCTTTGTAGCGTCCATCCCAGCCGTTGGCTTGATTCATATTGTTTTTGGAAAAAATAAGCGCTCCCCATCGGTCGTAGATTTCAAATCTTTTGATATTTTTAATTTTATTCCCATAAACCTTAAACTCGTCATTTCGGCCATCATTATTTGGGGAGAAGGCATTGGGAATAAAGACCTCATACGCAGGCAAAACAACATTTACAAAAACAGAATCCCGGATTCGACATCCGTGAGAATTCTTTGCAGAAAAATGATATAAAATAGAAGTCAAAGGAGTTGATTTTGGCGAAAGACAGTCCGTACAATCCAAATAAGTGGGCGGACGCCATTGATAATCGGTTCCATTCAATCCGGTACTTGGTGTCAGCATGATTGTTTCGCCTAAAACAACAGACATCGTATCCGGCAAACCAATCGAATCCGACAACGAATCTCGAGACAAAACACTGTAAATCAAGTGGTTGCAGTCCAACCTTGTTCTATAGACACCGGTATCCGTAACTGTTTTTCCGTCAGGTAACACGTATTCATCACCCGGGCATAGCACGACAAAATTGGAATCTATTTGCCAAGGCTTAACAATCAAATCAAACTGAATCAAGCTATCGCATCCACCGGTCGTAGAAACATGGGTTGTGGTAAAACTAGTATCTCTAAAAAAAAATTCCCCATCAAATACCGCAGTATCTCCCGGGCATATTTCCATTGAAACAGGCCAAATAATATTATCAATTACCAAATTCACAATCACCGTAGAATCACATCCGCTTTGACCTGTTAAAATAGAAGTGAATTGACCACCACTATTGGTTGTGGTGCCATCGGGAAGCACATAAGGCAAATCATCCGGACATGTCGTCACATTCATATTGGTTACCAATGCAGTCTCTACCAACAAATCCACAATCACCGTAGAATCACATCCCGTTTGACTTGCTAAAATAGAAGTGAATAGCCCCGTCTCAGTAGCTACAGATCCGTCCGGCAACAAATATGGTATATTGGAAGCACAAATGGTGTCCTGAATCATCGTCT
>Ga0256832_1000812_pt1 | contig 20632 bp, 9 predicted proteins | sample 134614metaG_FD_190534 | JGI IMG/M metagenome (GOLD analysis project Ga0256832, IMG submission 190534) | Hydrothermal vent microbial communities from Lau Basin, Pacific Ocean - 134-614 | ecosystem: Environmental > Aquatic > Marine > Hydrothermal vents | place: Pacific Ocean: Lau Basin | collected... | reverse complement strand
TTGTTGGGTATAGTTTTAAGTTTTGTGGTTTCATGGTTATTATCAAAAACGGTACTAAAGGGAGCTCCATCTGCGTTTAGTCTTGAATTACCACCTTATCGTCCACCCCGAATATGGCAGACTATTTATACTTCGATTATTGACAGAACGCTAATCGTACTGTGGAGAGCTATTGTATTTGCAGTGCCGGCAGGAATTGTCATCTGGCTTATTTCAAATGTGCATATTCAGGGCACCAGTCTTGCTGATTACTTTATTGATTGGACTGATCCCTTTGCTATATTTCTTGGGATGAACGGCATTATTCTTTTGGCATTTGTGGTTGCTATTCCGGCAAATGAAATAGTGATTCCTACCATATTAATGTTGACGGTGTTGCATTTGGGACTTCAGGGTGTCGGAGCAGGAAACGGTGTGATGTTTGAATTGGATAGTATGGATGCTACTGCCAATATCTTAAAAGCAGGAGGCTGGACCACGTTGACTGCCGTGAATCTGATGCTTTTTAGTTTATTGCACAATCCTTGTTCGACTACGATTTATACCATTTACAAGGAAACAGATAGCGCTAAATGGACAGTGCTGGCTACATTTTTACCGGTGGTCATGGGATTGATGGTTACTTTTATTGTAGCACAGTTGTGGTATTTGTTTGCATAGGGGATTAATGATACATTTATGTTTTTGATTTTAGGACTCTCAAGCGCGTTAGCGATTGTGAAGCCGGCTAAATTCAGGAAAAATAGAATATTTATGAATTTATTTTCAACCTTTTTTTATAAAATAGCGTCTATTCTGTATATAGATAAATAGTGTAAGAGTTCAGGTGATGTAGCTATATTGTATCAGTATTTTCGTTATAACTAAAAATGTAACTACTCAGGTAGAGTCATTTTGATTGAAAAAACTTCTTTTTTTGCTATATTTCAGCTATTTTTCTTGACGTAGCTCCACTATGCCTTCAAAAAATAAGCTTCATCTAGCAAAAAAATCGATTTTTTTCATTTCAAAAGCACCTACCTGAGTAGTTACCTAAAAACTATTTAAATGAAATATTTACTTCCTTTTCTGATATTAACTATTGCATTTTTTCCCGGTTGTTTAAAGGAAAATAACGGATCTCCCGCATTGAAAAAACCCAAAGCTATATTTTGTAAATGTCAGAATGATACTTATGATAAATTTACAAAAAGAGTTGAGAAAAGTTATAAAGATTCAAAGTTGTCGGAAGAAAAGGTGTTTTACAGGGGTAAATTATCGGATTCCATTATTTATTTGTACAATGATTATGATCTTTTGTCTAAGGAAGAACATTATCATATAAATATTTATAATGATCAAAAATTAAGCTCTTATGTTGAAATTAAAAGTATTTATGATGATGACTTGAAATTGATCAAAAAAGTTCATAAAAACTATAAAATTGATGATGAGGGCAATTTCAAATTTGATAAAGAAAGTGAAGAAAGTTATTTTTATGAAAATGGTTTATTGGTAAAATCATGCGGTTCCTGTGCTTGTGATGAATTTGAATATAATAACAAAGGTGAAGTGATAAAAAGGACAGTTTTTTCTTTAAAGGGTTATCTTTTTGATACATATTATTATGAATACAGGCAAGGGCATAAGACCAAAGAAATAAAGGAAGGTCCCGATGGAAATATCAGGTATGTTAAAGACTACATTTATGATCCGTTTTGGCATCTTATAAAAGTTAAAGAAGATGATAATATTATAGAGGAAAACAAATATTTCTTCAATAAATTAGTTGAAAAGAAAACTTACTATTTTGGAATAGATCCAGGATATTATCCATGTCAGGGCAATTATGTTGCCACGTATGAATATTAGGAGTGAATATTTAAAATGATGTAACTACTCAGGTGATTTGATTTATTGATTGTCTGAGAATTGAAAGCATAATAATATTTTCTCAATTATCCTTTCCCTTTTTGCTCCTTCGCTGAAGCTTCGGCGCAAGCGAAAGGGAAATGAGAAAGGGTTCTAAATAGAAAGTATTGAAAATATTATTATGCGAATACGATGTTTCAATGTATTATATTTCGTTTATACTAAATATTTGACCTGAGTTACAAAATGGTTAATGTTACTCTTTATTCATCAAATCCCGGTCTGATAAATTTATCCAAATCCGGTAATTCCTTCATCAATCCCTTTTTAATTTTTGATAATACAACTAAAATATCCAGGATTTCATCAGCTTTTTCGGAGAAATACCTGTACAATACTTCCCATGCGGCAATACTTTTGTCAATTGCGATTTTGGCGATTTTCGCACTGCCATTGTTATCGTTTTGAATAAGATCTTCTTCAAAACCGTCAAATAATTCATCATTTCCATCCAATCCGGTAAAAGCCCTGACAATTTTGACATTGATAAAATACAAGTACCATTGAATGACATCTATGGCATTTAATATTTCATTAGCTTTTTTCATAATATCAACACCCATTTCAAGGCTATTATTATACTCGCTTTCTTTTGATTTGAGGTAATCTTTATTTAATGTAAACCAATCATGGACGGTTTTATGATAACTTTCAGATAAGTCTATTACTGATTTTTGATGATCTGTGAATTCAGGTTCTTTAATTTCCGTTTCTTTTGCTTCTTCAACAAAAATATCCCAATCCTCACCAGCTTCTTCTATGGTTTCTTTAATCATTTTTAAAGTATCGCTAAAAATTTGATGAAGATCCTCAAAAAATTTTTCATCAGAGATATCCGTTGGTACTTCATTTTTATCAAAAATAGCACATTGAGCGGTAAATTTACATTTTTCACACCAGCGGTCACAATAATTATGAATTCCGGATATTTTTTCTTGATTCTTCATCAATTTTCAAATTTGACATGTTACCAAACGCAGACTATTTTTAGCCCAAGATATCATAACTCTTTAAATACCTCATTTAGATCTTCGATACTAAATTCATTCAAATCCCATTTTTCTCCTTCTTCCATACCAAACCATTCCATAAAATCTTCATGATCAGGATGTTTTGGGTCATTTACTGCCTCTACCATATTGTAAAATCCCCAAATACCACCACTGTCATCCATCAAATTGGAACCTTTACCTGATACACAAACAGGATGTTCCAATTTTTCGTCAGTAATTTTCACTAATTCTATAATATGTGTCCAATCATCACCGAAGTCATAGATATAGACTATTTTTTGTTTAAGTTTTTTAAAATAGTCTTTAAGTTTAATCTCTCCGGCATCATATATTTCTCCTTGAGGAAAGGTTTCAGCATCTGATATTTCTACCCCATCAGGGAGAAATCCACCATAATAATCACTATTTATTTTTGGATAACTTCCATAACCCTTTGGCGAAAATACGAAAGGGTGGCTGTTATCCCAGCCGAAAGTTGCCTGGATAATATAGTGAAAATGTTCAAATGATGTATTTTCATCAACTTTGATTTTACGCCAAATAGGTGGATTCGAACTTCCTTTGATTGTGATTTTAAATATAAATGCCATAATTAAATAATTTATTTAGTGGCTAATTTATCTTATAATTAATTCCCGCTTTTTTCAATTCCTGAACAAATGAGTTGGTCACATTTAGTTTTATTTTTTTGGAGAAAGTTTTTATTTTAAATTCTCCCAAATCATCAAGTAATATGATTTTCAATCTATGTGTTCCTTTGTTTTTTTGAACCAGATTTTGAAAAGACTTCATAAAATCTTCAGAAATTTTATAAGAAGGCAAATATAATGTAATTGCTCTTGTTAACTCTTTTCCTACGGTGTCTAAAAGTTTAACATTAAGAACTTTAAAATAATAATTGTCGGAATTATAATTTTTTCTGTTAATACCTTCAATATAGACAACCTGTCCTTTAGTCATAATATTCCCAAACTTTTGATAATTTTCATTGTTAAGTGAAAACTCTAAAGTTCCGTCATAATCCTGTAAAGTAAATCTTCCATATTCGATATTTCTTTGATTTACACCTCTTCTTTCTTCTGTCACTATACCGGCTATTTTCACTTTTCTGTCTTTCGTCAATTTAACTTCATCCAATTTGCAATTAGTAAAGTTTTCAATTTCATATTCATATTCATCCAATGGATGTCCCATAAGATAAATACCGGTAACTTCTTTTTCTCTTTCCAGAGTATCAAGAAAAGTCCAGGGTTCAATATCCGGCATATCAGGCTCTTCCATCATTACATTGGAAATATCTCCAAATAAAGTTTGTTGTGCACTATTTGTATATTTCCTTATTGTTTGTCCGTATTTTAATACATGTTCCAGAAAAGTATCATATTTTGAAGAAGGAGCAAAAAAAGCAGCTCTGTTAGTAATACCGAAAGAATCAAAAGCACCGCTAATTGCAAGACTTTCAAAGCTCTTTTTATTTACTGCGGAAGTATCCAGTCTTTTAGCAAGATCATAAATACTTTTGAAATTTCCGTTTTTTTCTCTTTCAATGAGTATCTCTGTAACCGGACCTTCTCCGACTCCTTTGAGCGCTGAAAGTCCAAATCGAATTTGTCCTTTTTTATTAACACTAAACTTAATATCACTTTCATTTATATCCGGTCCCAAAACATCAATATTCATTCTTTTACATTCTCTAAGGAAGAAATTCAATTTTGAAATATCCTTTTTATTATGGTTAAGTACAGCTGCCATGAATTCTGCCGGATAATGTGCTTTGAGATATGCAGTCTGGAATGCTATATATGCATAACATGTAGCATGGGATTTATTGAAAGCATAAGAAGCAAATGCCTCCCAGTCATTCCATATCTTTTCTATTTTTTCTTCAGGATAACCATTTTCTTTACAACCTTCAAAAAATTTGGGTTTAAGTTCATCCAAAATAGATTTTTTCTTTTTACCCATTCCTTTTCTCAAACTATCAGCCTGACCTTTAGTAAAACCTGCAAGTTTTTGAGATAAAAGCATAACTTGCTCCTGATATACGGTGATTCCATAAGTTTCTGCTAAAAATTCTTCCATAGCATCAAGGTCATAGGTGATTTCCTGACGCCCGTGTTTTCTGGCAACAAAATCCGGAATATACTTCATCGGTCCCGGTCGGTACAAAGCGTTCATGGCGATCAGGTCCTCAAATTTATTTGGAACAAGATCTATTAAATGCTTTTGCATACCCGGCGACTCATATTGGAATATGGCAATAGTATCTCCTTTTTGGAAAAGTTCATATGTTTTTTTATCAGTTAGGTCCACATTATCAATATCAATATCAACTCCATGGATTTTTCGGATAAGTTCAACTGCATCTTTTATTATTGACAGGGTTTTAAGACCTAAAAAATCCATTTTCAACAATCCTGCGACTTCTGCAACGCTATTGTCAAACTGGGTGATCACGGTATCAAGACCTTTAGCATTTGCTACCGGAACATAATTAGATACTTCTTTTGGTGTTATCACTACTCCACATGCATGCACTCCGGTATTTCTGACCGATCCTTCAAGTTTTTTTGCTGCTTTCAATAGTTTGGAAATCTCCCCTTCTCCTTCAGCCATTTTTCGTATTTTATACGCTTTTTCAACATCCTCGGAGTTTAAGTCCCCTTTAAGTTTTGGATCAATATCCTTCTCCGCCAGTATTGCCTTCAATGAAGCTTTGAGATGGGTTGGAAATGTTTTTGCAACCACATCAACGGTATCAAGTGGAATATTCATCACTCTTCCTACATCACGAATTGCCATTTTTGCTTTCATCGTTCCATAAGTGATAATCTGGGCTACCTGGCTTTCACCATATTTCCTTTTTACATATTCTATTACTTTGGATCTGCCTTCATCATCAAAATCAATATCAATATCAGGCATGGAGACACGTTCGGGATTAAGAAATCTCTCAAAAAGCAGATCGTACTTTATCGGATCAATAGCAGTGATTTCAAGACAATATGCAACGGCAGAACCTGCTGCGGAGCCTCTTCCGGGACCTACTGTAACTCCCATTTTTCTCGCTTCTCTGATAAAATCTTGTACTATAAGAAAATATCCGGGATATCCTGATTTATCAATAACAGCTAATTCAAAATTCAGTCTTTCTGTAATTAAGGGCGAGAGATCTCCATATCGTTTTTTAGCTCCGTTAAAAGTAAGATATCTTAAATAATCGGTTTGAGTGTGAAATCCTTTCGGTAAAGGAAATTCAGGTAATACTACATCCCTTGCCAGATCAAGAGTTTCTACTTTATCAAATATTTCAATGGTATTGTCAAGAGCATCATGATGATCATGAAACAGATTTGCCATTTCATTTTTAGTCATAAAATAATAATCCTGACTTGGAAATCTAAATCTGTTTGTATCCTGTAGTTTTGCTCCTGTATTAATGCTGAGCAACACATCATGTGCTTCCCAGTCATCAGGTTCAACATAATGCGTGTCGTTTGTAGCAATAGTTTTCAGGTTGTATTTTTTTGCCAGTTTGAGCAGCTCTTGATTTAGTTCTTCTTGTGACATTGAGGCATTGTCAATGCTTTCCATACCCTGATGGCGTTGCAATTCGATATAATAATCTTCGCCAAACATATCAATCCACCATTTTAATTTATCTTCGGCTTCTTCCATATTTCCATGCAATATCGCCTGAGGTATTTCTCCTGCAACACAACAACTGGTAGCTATTATTCCTTCATGATATTTTTCCAGCAACTCTTTATCTATCCTGGGATATTTACCATATTGTCCTTCGGTATAACCTAAAGATGCAAGTTTTGTAAGGTTTTTGTAGCCTGTTTCATTTTTAGCTACTAGAAGTTGGTGGTTCCTGATATCTTTTTCTCCTTTTGACCTTTCAAATTTTCTTTTGTGGCGGTCTTTAACCATATAAAATTCACATCCTACTATTGGTTTTAAACCTCTTTCTTTTGCTTCTTTGACAAAATGAAATGCTCCGAACATATTGCCATGATCAGTTATTGCAGCACCGATTTGACCATCTCTTTTGGCTTTGTCCAATAAGTCACCTATATCAGAAGCTCCATCTAGTAATGAAAATTGTGTGTGGTTGTGCAAGTGAATGAAATCAGGCATTTTCCGGTATTTTTTATTATTTAACAGGAGCGCTCTCCTTTAAAATCAATAGTGATCGGGATAATATAAACAAAAATAATGATATGTTGGTTCTTAAAAGAATATAATATATTATAAATGTAGCACTATTTATTTTCTTCCAAAATCTGCAGGTATCTCTCCCCAATATTCAGTTTCCCATTTAATGATCGGATTTTTGATCTTATTTTCCTGAAGCCATTTTTCTCCTCTTCTCAACAACTCAAATAATTCTTTATTTTTTTCCGTTTCTTTCAATTTTGTATTTGCTTTTTTCTTTTTTACCCATGCAATGGCAGTTTTTGAATCGGAGTAAACAGGTAAATCACTGTTTTTTTGTTTCAATAATGCCAAGCCATGAACCAGGGCTAGAAATTCACCGATATTGACGGTTCCCTCCGGAAATGGTCCCATTCTGAAAATTTCCTGTCCGGTTTTGGTATAAACACCTCTGTATTCAAGAATGCCGGGATTACCTGAACATGCCGCATCTACAGCAATACTGTTTTTTCGCGGTCTTCCTATCAGTTTCCTCTGCTCATCTGTAAAAGCGATCTTTCTTGCATCGATGTTTTTATAATCGATATATGCTCCTTTAAAAGCTTTCTCAGCAGCTTCTTTTGTTGGAAAAGCTTTGTATTCGGCGCCTTCGAATTGAAAGATCTGTTCTTTACATTTATCCCAGGTGTCATAAATCCCGGGTTTTCTGCCTTTCCAGACTACATAGTATTTATTTTTGTTTTTTGCCATAACTTAATAAAGTTTTAAATTTGATGTGTTTTTGAGCAGACACTAATTATAGCTTTCATTAGCATTTGTTTTAATTTGTACTGGTTTCCGATAAAACTAAATCCATACCTTAATTCAAGCAATAAATCTCTTATTTCTTCAACCAACCTGTTTTCTAACTCCCGTTCGAGAATAGGTTTTGTTATTCCAAGAAAATCAAGATTATATTCGCTTTTCAACGACTTGTAAGCTTTATATTTAGCTTTGTTAATCGTTTATATTATTTCGTTAAAAAAAGCTCTTTGTATGTTGTTAAGTCGTTCATTGTAAATGTTTTATAAAACTCGCACGCTTGTGAGAGAATTCAAAGATACAAAATGTCACACAGTTGTGAGAGTTTTATGGCTCATTTTTCAAAAAAACGAATGAAAATTTAAATTAACCAAGTATCTACAAAGACAGGTACTACTTAAGTAATATCGGACGGAAACAGACAATTTTTGTCCCGACTATCTAAATAAAGTTTGGGATTGTTCATTTTTTGATTTTTTTTGCAATGATTTTATGCCTTAGTATCAATCACTTGTGAAAAAGTCAAAAGATAACAAAAAGAACCAATTTCAAATTTGATGTGTTTTCGTGCAGACATAACATAATATGGGCGCCTTTCTGTTTTTTGCATAAAATCATTTTCTGCTGTAACTTTAAACATTGTTTTTCGTAATAAAAATATAATCACGTAGTGTCTGCTTGAAAACGGACAAAACAATAAGAAGTTTGAATTATGAAAAAGAAAATCTTTATCGCATTAAGTGTTATAATTATACTTCGTGTTTTAAATATTGTATTTTTGAACAATGATCCATTATTTTATTTGTCTCCCCGAAATTTCAACGGTCGAGGCGTGTTGATAACTCCCTGCTGGATTGATTTTCTTATTCCATTATTGATTATCTTTATCTTTTGGAATAAAGAAAAAAAATTAACATTTGAATTTAAAAAAGTGCTAAAACCCTTGCTTATTGCCTTTACAATTTTATTAGCTCCCGTTATTACAGGATTATTGTTAAACAATTATATTCAAAAATCATTTATTGCTTTTGAATTTAATACTACTTTTATTTTTAAATATCTACTTTTTATTCTTTCTTTTGTAGCAATCAATGTTTTTGCAGATAATGTTAAATTTCAAAAAAGAATAATCAATATATTTGTTTTGTTTTTAGGCATCATGGCTATTGCTTACGCACAAGATTTATTCGGCTCGGCAAATGCGATGTATATTTTATTGGCTTTGTTAAGCAGTACCGGATTGTCTGTTGTTCTTTTTAGTACCGGATTGAGAAGGTATTATAAATATTATCCTTTGGAAACAATATTAGCAATGGTAATCGTCGGAATATTTTCGGTGTTCTTTATTTTTAGCGTCCTTTCGGTTAGTTTCTTTACCATATTCTTACCGTTTATTGCTATGACAATAATAGCTGTATGTTGGTATAAAAATTGGAAACCGAGAACAAAATTGATTGTAGGTTCTATACCCTTTATTCTGGCTATATTTTTAAATTACGGTTTACCCGGATTACTACCTTCTAAATTGACAAATGAAATCATCGAACGAAAAAACGAAGAGAATTTTATTATCGAAAAGTATAAAAATATCACGGTAAAATATAAAAATCAAGATTTAAAAGATATTGCCATGAAATTTGCCCAAGTTATCGATATGGCCAATCACATTAGCAAAAAAGAACTGGGAGTATCGCCGCAGGTAAAAGAATTGGTCATAACCGGAATGGGACCCGGTGGATTTCATGCCGAATTCCCAAATAGAATAGTAGGAAAGATTATCAGTAAAAAGTATTTACAAAACTGTCAGGACAGCAGTTTTTTGAACGATTCAAAACTCTCTCCTGATTTTCCTGATCCGGTAAATGCTATTTTGCATGAGTATAGCCACTTGTTTGGAACAATCCCTTATCACAAGTGGTATCCGGGAGCGGAAGAGGAAGGTTGGGCTACTTATTCTGCCACTCGATTATCAAAATTGCTCTATAAAGAAGCCAAAGATTTATGGATTCCCGCTTATGATTATGAGGCACAAGCAGAAAAAATAACTCAATTAAATCTGTCGGGTAAAGCTGTAACATGGTCACACCCTAATGAATTTGGCGGTTTTAATCTTTGGTACCGGCTCGGCAAGCAACTCGGCTTACCTGGACTCTACCATCAAAGGTGGCAAATATCCAAACATGACCTGAAAAACGGTTCATTGTATTATATCAGTAATCCCGAATTTGCTCAAAAAGCGGTTGAAATTTTCGGGAAAGAGAATTTTTTGAAATACGGAAAATTTAATCCGGTAAAATTTGGAGATATTTATGCCAAAGATTCTTATTTATATATGGCAAGAACAACTGGCATAGATACAACTAAAATTTCAAGAATGTACGATTTAATGAAAAATAGAAAAATCGATCCTTCTGTACCGGTACCAAATTAAAAAGAATCAGGTGAAAATATATTTTTTGGATAGCTGCTCCCTCATGAAATATTTCAAATTTATCAGGGCAGGTTAACTGTCTGAATTAGGATTTACCCCGTAGGATATTTATCCAACGGGGGATAGGATTAGAGGATTGTAGGATTGAGCGAGTGGGAGACGGAGAGAAGGAGAGACGGAGAAACTGAGAGATGGAGAGGATGAGTAGTGAGTGGTGAGAGATTGATTAAAGATTGATGTAGATTGAATGAGATTGATGGAATAATGGGATGTTGGAATGTTACAGGTTTCAGGTTGCAAGTTGTTTTTTTGAACTGTGATTTAGGACTCGAAAGCACGAGTGGAAGGAGTGATTTTGAAGCCGGAATTTGAAAAGGGATTGATGGAATGATGGAATGTTGCAGGTTGTTTTTTTGTTCGTTGTTCTGTGCTCTGTGTTTTTGAAGCGGGTGGCTTGGACTGTCAAATTTATTTGACAGAATGTAACGTTTGATAAAAAAGCCTCGTTAGAGGCAAAATTATGGTAGCAATAACAGGCAAGAGTTGCTTTGAGCCCCAGCGGGGCGACATTATGGTAGAAACGATTAAGCGCCATCACATAGTCATTTTGGCGGTATTTTTGTGGCGTAGCAAACAAAAATAGTGACAAAATAAAACTCCAAAACCTCGCCACAGCTCCATATTTGGCTTCTAATCGATTCTGCATATTGTCCGGTATATAATACAGTACCGGTATTATCTTTTGTTAGAATTGATTTTTTTCTTTATTTGCATAGCTGCCCCCCTGATGAAATATTTCAAATTTCACAGGGCAGGTTGATTTAAGATTTGAGAAATAAAAAAGAGACAACCATAAAAACCCAGCAGGGCGACATTATGCAAGTTTGCCTTGTGCAATATCTTGCTTGCTTATCATCATTTTGCTTTTTCCATTCGTGTATTCATGCCTTTAGATAATCCGGATTATCAAGGTATGACATTCATACAGACCCTTAACTTTTTCTTAACCCATGTTAGTTTTTCTATAACAAACATCTTAAATATTATTCTCGTCTTAGTCTTGAATTTATTAAATAATTAAAATTTATAAATATGAAAAAGTCGATGTATTTGTTATTAATTGGAATGTTTTTATCTGCAATATCTTTTGCTCAGAATAGTGTTGGACTGTCAGCAGGAGTGAATTTTGCAAGGATTAGTCAAAATGGTATCAGCACCGGAGAATTTTCAGGTTTGGAAAATTATACTTTCGGAACTACAGGAATTCTTTATGGCAGGAATTTGGATCAACACTGGATGATGATCACAGGTTTAAATTATTCCAGAAGAGGTGCCCAATCTTTTTTTGAACAAGGGGTTACGGTATTCGATAAAACTTATGATGTAGGAGCAAAACTTATACATAAAATGGATTATCTTGAAATTCCGGTATTGTTTCTTTATAAATTTAATTCTGCTGAAAATAGTTTTTCTCCATATATATTTGCAGGACCTCAGTTCGCATACGAATCATCATATACCATAGATGTAAAGGCTCATCTACTTGTTGACTTTAATATTTATCAATACAATGTAAATTTGTCTAATAATATTTTCAACCGTTATGATCTTTCTGCAGTAGCAGGTGCAGGTATGTCTTTTCCGGTTAAAAGGGGAACTCTTAATCTTGATGCAAGATATATTTACGGAATTTCCGATATTTTGGATAATCCGGTAGTGGATCTAAATCTGAAACACAGAAATATTAGAATCGGACTTTCATATATGTATGATTTTTAATGTGATTTCTTTGTGAGCAGATAACTTTGTGATAAGATTGGGAAAAATGCCGTTTGATTTATTCAAATGGCATTTTTTATTGAAAAAACTGATGAAAAATTTCATTAATTATCATTTTTCAATATATTTGACGTTTATTAACTCAGGTTAGATCTAATTCATATTTTCCATTAAGCTTTAAAATATGTTCAAAAAAATAAATCTTCTTATTTTCTTTATCTCTGTTGTATATTTTTCAAATGGCCAGGTGAAAGCACTTTATGTGAATGATCTAAAGCATATAATAGGTGATAATTACAAGGAAAATAAACTGTTGCAATTTGCAAAAGATAGCGGTTATACTTATTTGATATGCTATAATATTCATTATATCCACAAGCATCTTTTTGATATTACGGATAGTACATCGGCTATTCCGTTAAGTGATTTTATAGTAAAAGCAAAAGCCACTTATGGTATAAATAAGATGGGAGCAATAGGTGAGACTTATGCGCCATTTGAAGTTTTTCAGGATTATAATCTTGATCACATAGATAATCCTGATGCCAGATTTGATATTTTCAATATGGAATTTGAATTTTGGAATCAAAATGCAATCGATAATTATTACTGCAACGATTATTTGACTCCCAATGGTTATTCCTGCGATACAGCAGGAGCATTTGCATTTATTCTGCCTGAATTGTGTCGCCTTGATTCTATGTGTGATGAATACGATTGGCTCAATTCGGAAATATACATCGGACATCCTACCGATATGCAATGTGCTAAACTGGCAAAATGCACCGATAGAGTTTTGGTGCATTATTATCGTACATCTGATGTTTATAACGATGGAAATTCCATATATAATTATAATAAACAAAGACTTCCGGCATTGACAGATTCAGTTGATTTCATTCATGTAATGCCAATATTCAGTGGAGAAGATAATTTTATGGGACCCTGGCTGGAAACTCATCCCGAAAGTCAGGCATATCATACGTGGCTTTATGGTCAAAACGCTTATGACGATGAAACTGGTGCGTGGAAAGATAAAATGAATATTGACGGTTATGTCTGGTTCAAATATACTTCAATGTATGATACTACACCTCCACCACCTCCCTCTTTGACAGGTAAAATGGCATTTCACAGATATACGAGTTACAATGCAGGAGACGGACAACTGTATATTTATGATTTTGATAAAAACAGCTTGACCAATCTCAATTCTTCCTGGACAGGGATTGTAAATACTATCAATCCTCATTTTTCTCCCGATGGAACAAATCTGACTTTTATGGGCTGGAATCAGGGAACAAATGACTGGGATATTTTTCTTTGGGAAATAGATTCTGACAATAATCCCGTTAATCTTACAAATGCAAGAAATAACAGGGATGAAGATCCCAAATTTGCTCCGGATGGCAAGAAAATTATTTATAAAGAAAGATACTGGTCAGGTGGCAGTTTTCATTATCGCTTTCAGGAAATGGATCTAACCGGTAATATTGTCAATACCATATATCCTTCCGGAGACGATGAAGTATCAATGCCGTTTTATTTTCCCAACAATTCAAAAATTATTTATGCGAAAGGAGCCGGGAGTGATTCCGATATTTATACCATTGATCCGGACGGGTCAAATGATACTCCGTATCAAAATACAGCTGCATTGCAAGAATATTATCCGTCAACTGTAAATGACAATAAATATTTGTTTACAAGATGGATCGATTCAGGCAATCATGTAGATCAAATATATCTCGGTGACGGTACTACCTCCACAAAATTGCCATTCAATGATGAATATGATTATTCGGATGGATTTTTTATAAAAGATAATTATATTATTTTTTCAAGTACCAGACCGGGTGGAAAAGGAGGATATGACCTTTACATAGCCGATATAAATACAGGAGATGTTTGGTCTATGGAAAAATATTTTTCAGGAATAAATACCTCAAAAGAGGAACTTGGAGCTGCGTATTCATTTCACAAAAAAACTAAACCTGCTGCTATTAAATATATAGCTGTTGACAATATCGGGTACAGACCCGATGACGGCAAAATAGCAATTTTAAGAGATCCGGTGACAGGTTATGATTCGGGAGAATCCTATAATCCGGGTGCCACATACCAGATAAAAAAGGTATCCGATAGTACGGTTGTTGCAACAATAACTCCCGAGCAATGGAAAAACGGCGCAACTCACGACCAGTCCGGCGATAAGGTTTGGTGGCTCAATTTCAGTAGTTTCAATACACCGGGAGAATATTTTATTGCCGAAACAGGAAAGGATACAGGTTCTTATGCTTTTACAATTGATGTAAATGTATATGACAATGTGCTAAAAGAAGCAATGAGAACTTTTTATTATCAGCGTTGCGGTATTGCCAAAGAAATTCCTTATGCAAACAGTAACTGGACAGATGTAGCATGTCATTTGGATACAGAACAGGATTTGGATTGCAGACTGGTTACCAATCCTGTGGCATCCACTTCCAAAAATCTATCGGGAGGCTGGCATGATGCCGGAGATTATAGCAAATATATCAATTATACCGACGTTGCGGTTCAAGATTTATTAAGTGCTTATGAAGAAAATCCCAAAATATGGGGTGACGATTACAATATTCCCGAGTCAAGAAACGGTATTCCTGATATTTTGGACGAAGCAAAATGGGAACTGGACTGGATGCTTAAAATGCAGGAAAATGACGGAGGGGTACATCACAAAGTATCATATCTCGATTGGGTGGAAATAACTTCTCCTCCCAGTCATGACAAATTTGTTCGCAGATATGCACCTGTTACGGCATCGGCAACTATCAATTCCTGCGGAGTATTTGCCCATGCAGCTATTGTTTTCAAATCTTTGCCGGACAAAAAATTTAAGGCTTATGGAGATACATTGCAAAATGCAGCCATAAGTGCCTGGAATTGGATAGACGCTCACTCTGCGGATATTCCGTCCAATTATGATAATGCAGGTTTTGTTACTCCTGCTGTCGAAGATACTTCTTATATTCAGTTTTCCAATATCACGGCAGCATCATCGTATTTGCTGGTATTGACGGGTGATACTGCTTACAGGGATTATTTTAATACGCACTATCAGAATACTCATTTATTTACCTGGAATGCCATTGACAATTATTTCAAAGACCCTCAAATCAATGAAGCTTTGCTTTATTATTCCATATCACCTAAAGCCACCGATACTATAGTCGATAAAATAAAAACAACATATTTATCGGCAATGTCGGATATCTATAACGATTTTTCTCCTCTGAAAGAATATAATGACAGTACGGATGCGTATAGAGCTTTCCTTGATATTCATGACTGGGGTAGCAACAGATACAAAGAATATGGAGGTAGTTCGTTTTCAAATTTATGGATTTATGGTATTGACCCTGCAAACAATGCTAAATACAAAGATGCGGCTGAGGGATACATACATTATATTCACGGGACAAATCCCTTGCAACAATTTTATTTAACAAATTTCGAGCAGCACGGAGGAGAAAATTCAGTACCGGAATTTTACCACGAATGGTTCAAAGATGGTACGGGATATGATAATGTCGATACGAGTTTGTATGGACCTCCTCCCGGATTTTTAGTCGGAGGTGCTAATTCCGAATATCAATCCCCCGGAGCCGGCACTATTGAACCACCGGAAAATCAACCTGATCAAAAATCTTATAAAAGTTGGAACAACGAAGACGATGAAAGTTGGAAGATTACCGAAGGACAAGACGCATATCAAAGTGCTTATGTCAAGTTGCTATCACAGTTTGTCAGTAGTCCAAATTCTCCGTTAAATAATCAATATTATGTATCAACATCGGGAGACAACAATAATCCCGGCACACTTCAATTACCTTGGAAAGATATAAATTATGCCTGCAATAATGCTACAACCGGCAGTACTATCAATGTGATGCAGGGTACATATTTTGAGCAAATAAGTGTGGGTGTTGATAGCATAACGGTTCAAAATTATTTGGGTCAACAGGTAATAATTGACGGAAGCAATATCAATTCGGGAGCTATCGTCGAGATATACAACAAAAAAGGAGTTACCTTTGATGGCTTTGAATTGCAAAACAATATTCACAATGATGCACAAGGAATTTTGATCGACGGAGAATGTCATAATATCGAGATAAAAAATTGTAAAATTCACGATATTCATTTTTCCAATAATCCAAATGATCCTGTAAACGAATATATAAATTCACAACCTCTTATTGCTTTCGGTTCTTCAAATACACCATCAACTCATATAAATATTCACGACAATGAAATATATGATTCCAGAGTCGGATATAGTGAAGCATTAGCTATTAACGGCAACATTGATACATTTCAAATCGTGCATAATTCGGTTCATGATATTACCAATATCGGAATTGTGATGATAGGACATGAGCAAACTTGTTCCGATCCTGCACTGGATCAGGCAAGAAATGGTATTTGCAAAGAAAATATCACCTACAAATGCAGTTCTCCTTATGCTGCAAATGCAGGAATTTATATCGATGGAGCAAAAGATATCGTCATTGAAAGGAATACATGTTATCGCAATATTTGGGGCATAGAGATCGGGTGTGAACATTCGGGAAAAAGTGCTTCGGGCATCACCGTGAAAAACAATGTTATTTATCGCAATGCAAAAGCGGGAATTGCTTTGGGAGGTTATGATTATCCTTCGAATTCAGGTAAAGTTATTGACACTTATATTTACAACAATTCATTATTTGACAATGACACTCTAAATGATTATGAAGCGGAGATCAATATTACTTATGCAGAAAATTGTTGGATAAAAAACAATATTATTTACGGTAAAAATACGGATAATCTGCTCGTTATTCAATATTCTAATGTTGCACCTGTAAATGTGGTTTTGGACAGCAATATTTATTATCATCCTGTTGGTATTAATGATGTGGAATTTGAATGGCAAAATTCATCTTACCAGGGATTTGCCAACTGGCAATCGGGAACAGGACAGGATGCTAATTCAATATTTGACAACCCTGATTTTGTCAATACAAGTTCATTTCCGCCGGATCTACATCTGACAAGTACTTCTCCGGCGATAGAAGCCGGTTCCAATTACAGTGATCTGACTGTGGACAGGGATAGCATTTGGCGTCCTTTGATGGCAAAAGCGGATAAAGGAGCTTACGAATACGGTATTTATTGGACAGGACAGGTGAGCAATGATTGGCATACAGCAGGCAATTGGTCAGGCAATGTTGTGCCGGGATCTACCGACAATGTAACAATCCCGCCACCGGAATTTTCTAAATATCATCCGGAGGTGAATTCCAATGCACAGGTAAATGAAATTTATCTTTATGGTAATGCGAAATTGATAATTAAACCAGGAGTGATTTTTAGTACTGGTAATTAGAGTTTCATCATAACATGATAAGAAACAGATTAATTATTTTAAGATATTTATCTTCTTAATCTGTTTTATACCGTTTTGCTCAACTAAAATGAAATATATTCCTTGGTTACAATTCATAGTATTCCATTTAATAATATTATTTGATTTTGATATTTGATCAAACGATTCAATAACCTGTCCAAAAACATTAATTATGGATATTTGTAATGCCTCTGATGAATTAATTTCTATGAAAAGCGTTTCACCTGCAACTACCGGATTTGGATAAACAATAATTTTATTTTTAATATTAATTTCAGTTAAATCGGTTCTGGTTGAAAGATAAGCAGGTTCAGTAATTATTGTGTCACATCTCCCTATAACCTTACATTTATATTGCCCCTGATCTGTACTGTCAACATTCAGAATTGTCAAAACAGGCATAGTAACTCCGTTAATTTTATAGTTGTTAACCATAATAGAATCGTCTTTGTACCATTGATATGTAAAAATATCTCCCTCAGCTTCAACCGAGAATTGTGCTGTTTCTCCCTCTATCAGATCTTTTGATTTAGGTTGTGAAAAGATAACAGGATTTGCATATAATGTGATAAAAGTACTATCAGTATCCCCGGGACACAAATCATGTGTTAATGTCCAAACAAACTTTGTTTTTCCAGGGAGTAATCCAAAAACCAATGAATTTGGAACCGTACTATCGCTAAAAGTCACATTGGTATTTTCACAGGTCCACAGCCCTGTTGCTGGCCAGGAAGAATGACCGTTGAGCTGTACAATCTCTCCTTCACAGATATATTGATCTTCACCTGCATCTGCTATGATTTTCGGAACAATTTGCAATCTTGCAGCATCGGAATACAAAGAATCACCCTGATAATAAACTTTACACCTAAATTTCGAGTTATTTAAAAGATTATAGCTCACAGAATCAATAACCAACGAGTCTGAATTGATTCCTGAAATATTTTCTTCAGCCTCAATATCTTTATAAATAGAAGAATTATTGGATTTTCGTTGCCACTGAAAATTAGCATTTTGATCAACTTTGATAGTGAAAGATATCGATGCGAATTCACATACTTTTTTATCTGTTGGGTTGGATAGAATATTTAATAATTGTTTATTTTGATACCAAGCTATTTTGTCATCCCATTCAGAAGCAGAAATGACGTCAGGATATCCGTCTCCGGTTAGATCTGCAGTTTCAACATCTACCGGCCGGATTGTTTTATCGGAAATCAATACCGGTTCACTAAATTGTGCTAATCCATTAGTATTTTCAAGCCAATATATCACATCCTGCTTTTGTGAGCAAATAACAATATCCATATCACCATCCAGGTCGAAATCAGCATTTTTTATGGATTTTATTGCCTCAATATTATCGATTATAACCGAATGTTTTGTAAACAAGTTATTGTTATTTTGCAATAATATTAATGAATTTTCACTTGAAAATATAATATCGATATCAAAATCTCCATCATAATCGGCACAACAGATGTCCAATATTTTATTTTCAGAAGAATAAAGAAGTGACATATCGGAAAATTTACCCGTTTCCGACATATTTTCCAACCATTGAATATCTTTATTTGAACCGCTGAGCAATACTATATCCTCATCATTGTCCCTGTCAAGATCCACCACTTTAAAATACGAAATAAAATCAGGTACGGAATTAATTTGTTGGGAAGCAGCAAAATTTGCATGTCCGTCAAGGTTTTCAGCCCACGACATGCGACCATGCAATTTATCAGAAAACAATACATCTCTGTCTCCATCGGAATCAAAGTCGATAGTGCGAACAAGGGAGCGAAATTGGATTTTATCGGAAATAATATGTTTTTCTCCAAAATTTCCCATTCCGTCAAGGTTTTCAACCCATACTAATGATTGGTCGTATAGTGCTGACGAAAGTACATCTTTATCGCCATCTCCATCCAAATCATCTGTAAAAATCGAAAATACGAAATCTTCATTACCCAACACTTGCTTTGGAATGTCAAAATTGCCTAAACCATCTTTATTTTCAAACCATAAGACCTGCTTATCATCGGCAAAAGCAGCAAGAATATCATTGTCTCCATCACAGTCAAGATCGTCTATATGAATATCCAAAGGATAAATCCCTATAGATGCTCCAATGATTTTTTGCTCAGAGAAGTCACCTTGCCCATCCTTATTATCATACCATACAACGCGGGCTGATTGTGTTACTGCAGCTATCACGTCAAGATCTCCATCTCCGTCAAGGTCATTCAATTTTGCCGATTTAGCACCATGAACCGTAGTAGAAATATACAAGAGCGTATTAAAACTATTACCTATGCCATCTTCATTAAGATATCCAACAATCATATATTCGCAAGCTACTAAAATATCATTATTCCCATCTCCGTCAATATCTCCTCCTGTTATAGAAGAAGGATTATTGTTTGTGCCCCAAAAAGTAGTTCTCAGTTCAAAAGTACCTTTACCATCTTTATTCTTAAACCATCTTACACGGTCATCATTTAAAGATGCAACCAACAAATCCCGAGAGCCGTCTCCATCCATATCTACTGCCGAAATATCAACAGGGTAATCAGCTTCATCATATATTTGAATAGGATTACCAAAAGTGCCCATACCGTCAGCATTTTTTATCCAACCGACATAATCCATATCTCCTGAACAAAACAAAATGTCAAGGTCGTTATCATTATCCATATCTGCACAATAAATTGCAAGAATACCATTGATTTCGTATTCTGTAACTTTATGTGGGTAATCAAATCCCTGGTCTCCTTTATTTTCGTACCAGTAAATAGCCGACGCAAAAGTTATCATTACATCATTATCATTATCATTATCAAAATCACCAACAAACAGATCATCAACCGGATAATCATAAGAAATTACTTTTTCGTCACTAAAATTTCCCTTACCATCTAAATTTTCCCACCACATAATCTTAGTGGTTTCACGAGCTCCCGATATCACATCCTGATCTCCGTCACCATCCATATCAGCACAAACAACTACTTGTGCTCTTTGAGAATTGGTTGTAATAAATTGTTGTTCTCCAAAATTGCCTTTTCCATCAAGGTTTTCAAACCAACAAATATTATAATCCCAGTA
>Ga0256832_1000811_pt1 | contig 20632 bp, 16 predicted proteins | sample 134614metaG_FD_190534 | JGI IMG/M metagenome (GOLD analysis project Ga0256832, IMG submission 190534) | Hydrothermal vent microbial communities from Lau Basin, Pacific Ocean - 134-614 | ecosystem: Environmental > Aquatic > Marine > Hydrothermal vents | place: Pacific Ocean: Lau Basin | collected... | reverse complement strand
TCGCTCGACAGGCTGCCGGCATCCACGCTCGCACCGTTGCGGTACCAGGCCTGCAGGGCTTCGAGCCGCCCCTCGTCGTGCACCAGGCGCCAGACGCGCTTGAGGAAGCGCGAGGCGCCTTCCACGGCGTCGTCGTTCCATTCCAGGGACTGCTCCGGCGGCGCGGCGAACATGGTGAACAGGCGCACGGTGTCGGCGCCGTATTGGGCGATGAGTTCCTGCGGGTCCACGGTGTTGCCCTTGGACTTGGACATCTTGCTGCCGTCCTTGAGCACCATGCCCTGTGTCAGCAACTTTTCAAATGGTTCATCGATTTTTAACAGACCGGCATCGCGCATCAGCTTGGTGAAGAAGCGCGCGTACAACAGGTGCAGGATGGCATGTTCGATACCGCCGACGTATTGATCCACCGGCAGCCAGTAATTGGCGCGCTCGTCGAGCATGGCCTCCGTGTTGTCCTTGCAGGCATAGCGGGCGAAGTACCAGGAGGACTCCATGAAGGTGTCGAAGGTGTCGGTCTCGCGCTCGGCCTTGCCGCCGCATTTGGGACAGGTGGTTTCGTAAAACTCGGGCATCTTCTTGATGGGCGAGCCCACGCCTTCGAAGTCCACGTCTTCCGGCAGCCTGACGGGAAGTTGATCCTCCGGCACGGGCACGGCACCGCAGGATGCGCAGTTGATGATGGGAATGGGTGTGCCCCAGTAGCGCTGGCGGGAGACGCCCCAGTCGCGCAGGCGGTAGTGGGTGCGCTTGTTGCCCTTGCCGGCCTTTTCCAGTTGGGCGGCAATGGCCTCGAAGGCCTCGGCGGAGGTGAGGCCGGTGAAATCACCGGAGTCCACCAGCACGCCCTTGGCGGTAAAGGCCTGCTTGCTCAAATCGATGTCTTCGTTGCCCGCGGGTGCGATGACCTGCTTGATGGGCAGGCCGTATTTTTGCGCAAACTCGAAGTCCCGCTGGTCGTGCGCGGGCACCGCCATCACCGCGCCCTCGCCGTAGCCCATGAGCACGAAATTGGCGGAATAGATGGGCACCTGTTCGCCGCTGATGGGGTGGATGGCCTTGAGGCCGGTGTCCACGCCCTTTTTCTCCATGGTCTCCATGGCCGCCTCGGAGGTTTCCATGGTTTTGCATTCGTCGATGAAGGCGGCGAGTTCGGCGTTGTTTTCGGCGGCCTGCAACGCCAGCGGGTGTTGCGGCGCCACGGCCACGTAACTCACGCCCATCAGTGTGTCGGGGCGGGTGGTGTAGACGCGCAGTGCTTCGCCCGAGTCCGCCACGGTGAACGCCAGCTCCACACCCTCGGACTTGCCGATCCAGTTGCGCTGCATGGTGCGCACCTGCTCGGGCCAGCCTTCCAGTTTGTCGAGATCGGCGAGCAGTTCCTCGGCGTAGTCGGTGATCTTCATGAAATACTGGGGGATCTCCTTGCGCTCCACGGGGGTGTCGCAGCGCCAGCAACAGCCGTCGATGACCTGCTCGTTGGCCAGCACGGTGAGGTCATGGGGGCACCAGTTCACCGGCGCGGTCTTCTTGTACACCAGGCCCTTTTCGAACAGCCGGGTGAACAGCCACTGCTCCCAGCGGTAGTACTCGGGGTGGCAGGTGGCCAGCTCGCGCTCCCAGTCGTAGCCGAAGCCCAGGCGCTTGAGCTGCGCGCGCATGTAGTCGATGTTCTCGTAGGTCCACCGGGCCGGCGGCACGTTGTTTTTCATCGCGGCGTTTTCCGCCGGCAGGCCGAAGGCGTCCCAGCCCATGGGTTGCAGCACGTTCTTGCCCTTCATGCGCTGGAAGCGGGCGATGACGTCGCCGATGGTGTAGTTGCGCACATGCCCCATGTGCAGGCGGCCGCTGGGATAGGGGAACATGGACAGGCAGTAGAATTTCTCCCGCTCGGGTTCCTCGATAGCACGGAAGCTGCCCTGGGTCTCCCAGTGTTGCTGGGCGGCGGTTTCCACCTGTTCAGGATGATAGGGGCGCGGGGTATTGTTATCCGACATGGGTGTGATAATCCTGTGGCTCGAAGCCCTCAAAAGGCCAGTAAAAAAAGGCGCTTAGGATACCGCACTCGGTGGGGGAGGCACCAGAATAGCTGGCATGATGGGTGTACGTGAGGGGCGTGATATAACAAACTCGGGATGTACAATTCCGCCGTTAGAGTTTTGGGATGCACCCTGAAACAAATATACCGCATTGTTTCCTCAGTAAATTTTAAAGTTTTCTGCTTAATTTACGGCTAATATTGTGTAGCATAGGCGCCCGGCGTTATTTCTTTTTCTTTGCCTGCCCTACCAATTCATCCCGATCGAACCCGGATACCAGCGAACAGAATGACCGACAAGCATCACTCCCAACGTAGCAGGTTGCAGGGGCAAATTGCCGAAAAACACTTTCGCGGCATGATCGAGTCCACCGCCGGCATACCCTGGGTGGTGGACCTCGAGAACTTTCAATTCACCTACGTGGGGCCGCAGGCGGAGCAGATTCTTGGCTACCCCGTGGAACAGTGGTACGAAAACGATTTCTGGGCTGAGCACATCCACCCCGATGACCGACAGGCCGCCATCGACTACTGCGTCAAGGCCTCGCAAAAGGGCAAGGACTACAATTTCGAATACCGCATGATCCACCGCGAGGGACACGAGGTGTGGATCCTCGATTACGTGCACATCGCCACAGAAAATGGCGTGCCTGTGCAGCTGCAGGGTTTCATGTTTGATGTCACCCAAAGCCGGCAACTGGAAACCGAGCTCATCAAAAACAAGACCCGGCTCGAAGAGGCCCAACGCCTCGCCAAACTGGGCTCCTGGGAATTGGATCTCGGCAGCGGGCAACTTCTGTGGTCCGACGAGATCTTTCGTATCTTCGAGATCGATCCAAAAAAATTTGACGCCTCCTATGAAGCATTTCTCGAGGCCATCCACCCCGATGATCGCGAAATGGTGGACAAGGCCTACCGGCAATCCCTGGCGGACAAGCTTCCCTACCATATGGAACACCGCTTGCTCATGCCCGACGGGCGCATCAAATATGTTATCGAGCACTGCAAGACCGAATACGGCCCTGATGGCCAGCCCCTGCGCTCCACGGGCACTGTGCAGGACATCACCCAGTCCAAGCTGGTTGAACAACAACTACGTGACAGCAACGCCCACCTGAAAGCCCTGTACCAGGCCTCACCGGATATGGTCTTTATCCACGCCCGAGATGGCCGCATTCTCGACGTCAACCAGAACGCCGCCCGGCGCTACGGCTACAGCCAGGAAGAAATGCGCACACTCACCGTGCCCGATGTCTCTGCCAACCCCGACTGCCTGGATCAGGTGGCCGAGAGGGTGCAACAAGCCCTGCGTGATGAACGCCCTGACTTTGAATGGTTGGCCAAGGACAGCGATAACCGCCCCTTCCCGGTGGAGGTTCGGCTACGCAAGCTACACGCTGGAAATGGTCCGGACGACCCGGCATTGATTGCTGTGATCCGCGACATCAGCGAACGCAAGCGCACCGAGGAATCCATCAAAAACATTGCCGCCGGCGTTTCCGGTCAAAGCGGCAAGGCCTTTTACCTGAATATGGTGAAAAGTCTGAGCCGTCTGTTTAACGCCGACTATGCCTTTATCGGCCTGCTGGATGAAAACAATCCCCGCAAGGTTAATACCCTGGCGGTTTTTGCTCACGGAGCCATAGCAGAAAACTTCAGCTATCCACTGGATGACACACCCTGCGGCCAGATGGTTGGCAAAAGCACCTGCTATCACCCCCACGATGTGCAACAGGCCTATCCCAAGGACGACCTGTTGGTTGATATGGGCATAGACAGTTACATCGGTTCCCCACTGTTTGACAGCCACAACCAGCCACTGGGACTGATCGCCGTTATGGATGGCGAACCCATGCAAGCCAATACGCAACTCACCGAAATTCTGGAAATCTTCGCTGCCCGCGCCGCGTCAGAACTCGAGCGCGACAAGACCCATCAACATCTGAAAAATGCACAACAGAAACTGGCCCTGCATGTACTGCAAACACCTCTGGGTGTCATTGAATGGGACACCGACTTCCGGGTAACAGACTGGAACCCGGCGGCGGAAAGAATCTTTGGTTTCAGCAAAGAAGAGGCACTGGGAAAAACCGCCAAGGAATTGATCATCCCCGACGATTTCCTGCCCCACGTGGATGGTATCTGGCAGGCACTACTGGAAAACCGCGGTGGCTCCCGCAGCACCAATGGCAATCTCACCAAGGATGGCACCGCAATCACCTGCGATTGGTACAACACTCCGCTGGTGACAGACGACGGCAAGGTCATCGGCGTCGCCTCACTGGTCTCGGATGTCACTGAGCGCATCAACACCGCAGCCGAGCTGGAGACTCACCGGGAACACCTGGAAGACCTGGTGAAATTGCGCACCATGGAGCTGAGCAATATCAATCAGGAGCTGGAGGCCTTCAGCTACTCCGTATCCCATGACTTACGCGCCCCCTTGCGGCACATCGACGGCTTCAGTCAAGTGTTGGAGGAAGATTACGCGGAACAACTGGATGAGGATGGCCGCCGGCAACTGCAAAGAATTCGCCAAAGCGCGCAACGCATGGGCCAACTCATTGATGACCTGTTGGTGCTCTCGCGAGTCTCCCGCGGCGCGGTGGAAAGAGAGACACTGAACCTTTCCAGCATGGTGGAGGATATCATCAACAAGCTGAAGCATTATGATTCACAGCGAGAAGTGACCATAGACATTCAAAGCGGAATCACCTGTCATGCCGATCACCGACTGGTGCATGTCTTGCTGGAAAACCTCCTGGGCAATGCCTGGAAATACACGGCAAAAACTCAGCATGCACACATTAGGTTTTCACAGCAGACCAATGAGCAGGGAGAAGTGGTTTTCTGTCTGCAGGACAACGGCGCCGGGTTTGACATGAAATATGCAGACAAGCTCTTCAGCGCTTTCAAAAGGCTGCACTCGGATCATGATTTTGAAGGCACCGGTATTGGCCTGGCAACGGTTCAGCGCATCATTAATCGTCATGGCGGACGAGTCTGGGCAGAAGCGGAAGTGGGCAGGGGCGCTAATTTCTATTTTACCTTAGGGTCTGTTAACCCTCAGCGCTGACGCTGATGCACTGACAGTAGCGCTTCATTTCCTCCAGCAAAGCGGGTAGCGCATCGGTTTCGTGCTTGCGCAACAGACCGTGGATCTTTTCCGCCTGCCGGGTCAGTTCGGGAAACCCATAACCGCCGGCGCTGCCTTTCAGATTGTGCATCAATTGCGTCAGCGCCTCCCATCGCCGGTCTTTCAATAAAGCCCCGGCTTCACCCAGGGTGCCGGGCAGGCGACTCACAAACTGTTCGACCAGGCTGAGAAACTCCGGGTCATTGGCAAGGTCTGCGGGAAGTTCCGGGTTGATCATTTCTGGATCCTCGATGATTTATTTTTTCCTTAGTTCGGTCTTGGCGCCGGCAGGTGAGTTTCCAACACATGCGCCAGGCGCGCCAAGCCACCGGCCTGGCGAGGAAATCATCACAGCCCGCGGCAAAACACTGCGTCTGTTCCTCTTTCATGGCATTGGCCGTCGATGCCACAATTGGTACTGAGCAGGCTCGACAAACGGTACCTCATCTTCAGCCAGCCTGTATCACAGCCCAACGATATCCTCGGCGCCGGATACCCGGCTTATTAATCGTCTCAAAATAATTGCTACAGGGTTATTTCCCCATGTGGGAGCGCCTTTCCAGGCGCGAATCGCGCCAGGAAAGGCGCTCCCAGAATTATTGGCATTGTATAAGTCAACAGGATTAGCTTGCGTTCACTCATTGCACTTCAGTCTGTTAAACCAATTCTGATACCCTTAATAAGGCCTCGGTGGGCCCGGACAAGGTAGATTCACTGTACACGATATTGCTGCCGTTAAGGGCAATATCCCGGGTAAAGCAGGCGTTTTTCCTCGGGGGGGATGGGTAAGAGTGACATCATCCTCACCCCTGCGCGAGATCCGGGGCCTGAATGGCGCCGGTGATGGTGAATTTGATGGGGTGTTGCGGATGATGCCGGGTGAAACACTGCGCCAGGCCGGTTTCCATGGCCGCCATGGCCACGGAAACCCGCAATGGCCTGGCATCATTGTCATGGGCTGCCAGCACTGAAGATAGCCTCAGAAGGATCGTCAAGCCCCAATAACCTCAGGCACAGCGCCTTTATGTGTTCGCACCGCCCGTCCTCAGATTAAACAGACATTTTCATCTAACGGCAACAAACAGAGAATTTCACTAAATTACTCAGGCTTTGCATTGAAACCATATGGCTCATAATCAATCTGTATGTGAGATCACTGCTGTCCCGTTAACTTCACATTCGTCATTCCGGCGAAGGCCGGGATCCAGTAACCTACAGAAATCACTGGATTATTCTCTGTACTCACCCTACGGGCCGCCCGTTGGGCGTTCAACGCGCTACGCGCTTATGTTCCGGCCTTCGCCGGAATGACGAAAAAAGACCAGCGCTATTCATGTCTCCAGTGCCGCAAGGCTCGCTGTTTTCCCGTTTTTTTCAACAGCTTCGCCAAATCAAAAGGCAGGTTAACGGGACAGCAGTGATGTGAGATAAACAATTTCTGGCCTGTTTCACCACGGCCGGTAATACAACCCTGGACAGCCCCCACCAACAGCGGTATACACTCAATCGGGAAGATCGCCCAAACCCTTCATCCCCCGGCGCGAACTAACTTGGATGGAACAAGATATGCGTATTCGTCTGTTTTTCTCCCTACTCACCTTATCCCTTATCAGCATTCCCGCCCTGGCCTCGGAAGAGGACGAGATGGCGGAAATGCAACGTCAACTCAATGCCGAAGTCATGGAAAAACCCTTTCTTGCCGAACAGCAGGAAAAGGTGGAGGCCTATATCAAAGAAGCCATGAAAAAAGACCTTAAACCTCCGGAGTATAAAGGCAGGCACTGGCGCAGGGGCTACACCTGTCACGACCTGCTGCGTTACTCCTGGAGGGAATACCGGGATTGCAGGTATTATTACCATTACTATGGGCGGTATTATCCGTACCATTAGATTGGCAATTTCGAGACAGATCCATGCGCCGCGCAGGCGGCCATAGGGCATAAACAATCAATCAACAAAAAATGCTGGGAGGGAATAGCATCATGCCTGCCGTAAAACACCTTTTTCGTTTCCTACTTGTGGCCACACTCATCGCCACCATCGCCGGTTGTGCGGCGGTGCAAACCTCCATCGCCAAACGCAAGCTGGACGTGCAGACCCGGGTCAGCACGGCCATCTTTGTGGATCCCGTGAAGCGTGACAAGCGCGTGGTCTACGTGGATATCCGCAGCGCAGTCATGGAATTCGACCGCAACGCCTTTCGCAAGGCCATCGTCGAGGAATTTGCCAAGAACGGTAATGGTTACCGCATCACCGACGATCCGGATGCGGCGCAATATCAAATGAACATCTTCGTCACCAAACTGGAGAAGGCCAGCCCCACCGCAGCCGAAGTGGCCCTCAAACAGGGCTACATGGGTGACGTGGGTGCCGGCGCCATGCTCGGTGCCAGCATGGGCGCCGATCGCGGCCATTCCGCCAGCAGCACCGTCGGCGGTGGTATCCTCGGCGCCGTAGCCACCACAGCGGCCAATGCCTTTGTGCAGGATGTGACCTACCTGCTGGTGGCCGACGTGCAAATCAAGGAAAAAACCCGTAAGGGGGTGATCGTGCGCAAGGACACTCAGATCAGCGCCAAGGTCTCCGATGCAGGCACCAGCACACAGCGGGTTTCCGAGGCCACTAATCGCAAGGAATACCGCACACGCATCGTCACCACCGCCAACAAGGCCAATCTTGAACTGGAAGAGGCTCAACCTTTGATGTTCGCCAAAACCGCCTATGCCATGGCCAGCTTTTTCTAAGCGCTAATATCATAGTACGCAAACGAAAAGGGCGCGAAAGCGCCCTTTTTCATGGCCATCGCCTTGGCAGACTTGTCTGTACACACCTCCGACCTTACATCATACTTGTCACCATACAGCAACACAGGAACAATCAAGCAATGGAAAACAAACTCATCAAGGCCTATGAACGCATGCGCGAGCGGGTGCATGAATTTCTACAAAATACCAGCGGAGATATTGTCCCCACCCTGCAGGATGCCCTGGAATCTGCAAAGGAACAGGCCGTACATCTGGGTGAACTCACCAAGGATGAGGCCGAGCGGGTCAAGGACTATCTGCAGCGCGACCTGCACGACGCCGCGGAATACGTTGAACAACAACGCGGAGAATTGGCGGACTGGCTGCGCTTCGACGTGCAGCTGGTGGAAGAGCGCATTTGGGACTCACTGTCCAAGCTGGTGGATCAGACCACTGTTGAACTGGCGCAACTGCGGGAGCGCGCAAACCTGCTGGGTGAGTGGCACACAGGGGAGATCACCGGACCGGGTACCCTCGTTTGCACAAAGTGCGGCGAGGTATTGCACTTTCACAAGACCGGACATATCCCCCCCTGCCCCAAGTGTCACGGCACGGTATTCAAACGCCCCAGCGACTAAGGCCCTGGAGCTTATATTAAGGTCTCAATATAGGCTTGACAGACATCAAGGGGCATTTGCCACCTTGCGAATACCTGGACCGGCAGTGAATGAATGCCAGTTATCCCATGGCGCACTTACCAAGATTGACGGTGGGAGCGCCTTTCCAGGCGCTCCCACACAGGGGAAATGACCCTGAATCCATTGTTTTTAGACACTAAACAACCGCCGTCTAAAGCCGGTGGTTTAAACCTTCATATTGGAAAATTAAAAATACCGGACCAATAGTCAATAGACACCGATATCCAGGTAAGAACGGGCAATCTTGCGAATGGCATTGACGTAGGCTGCCATGCGATAGCTGGTAATCTTGTCATTGCTCTCGCGGGTGTCACGCATTTGCACAAAGGCCTGGCGCATGGAATCGTCCAGCCCGGAACGTACCAGATCCAGTTCACTTGCGCCCCCATTGATCTTTTGTTTGAAACGATCCGGTACATGCTTGCCGGTCACTTCTTCAAGGGCATCGATCTGGTTCTGGCTGCGTATCTCATCATAGCGCCTTTGCATACGCCCGAAACGGATGTGTGACAGATTACGTATCCACTCAAAGTAGGAAACAATCACACCGCCGGCATTGGCGTAGGCATCGGGAATAATGATCACACCACGCTCATTGAGTTTCTCATCGGCGGCGAAGGTGATGGGCCCATTGGCGGCCTCGATAATCACATTGGCTCTGATCCTGTCCACATTTCCAAGATTGATCTGCCCTTCCAGCGCAGCGGGGATCAGAATGTCGCAGTCCATTTCCAGGGCGCGCGCCGGGCTTCCTTCTTCATATCGCCCACCAGTGAAACCGCTCAGGGTCTTGTTCTCTACCTTGTAGCGATAGGCGCTCTCGATATCCAGGCCATCCTCGTTGACCAGAACACCCTTGCTATCGGCCACCGCGATGACCTTGCAACCATCTTCCTCGAACAAAAACTTTGCCGCATGGTAACCCACGTTGCCAAAACCCTGGACGACAACTCGCTTACCCCCCAATCCACCGCTAAGACCAGCCTCTTTCACGGCGCCTGCATGACGAAAGAATTCCTGCAGGGCATATTGCACACCTCGGCCGGTAGCTTCGGTACGCCCGTGAATACCGCCATGCTCAACCGGCTTGCCTGTGACACAGGCGGTGTAATTGATGTCATCCGGATTGAGATGCTTGTAGGTATCCGCCATCCAGGCCATCTCACGCTGGCCTGTACCCATATCCGGCGCCGGCACATTGGTGGCGGGATTGAGAAAGTCCTTACGCACCAGTTCAAGAGTAAAGCGTCGGGTGATCAACTCCATTTCATCGCGCTCATACTTGCGCGGATCAATCAACAATCCCCCCTTGGATCCGCCAAAGGGCACGTCCACGATGGCGCACTTGTAGGTCATTAACGCCGCCAGGGCCTCCACCTCGTCCTGGTTCACCACCGAGGCATAACGAATCCCGCCCTTCGCCGGCAACCGGTGAGTACTGTGTACCGCACGCCAACCCGAGATCACTTCTATCCTGCCACGGATCTTTACCGGAAACTTTACTTGTAATACGGCATTGCAGGACTTGATGGCCGCGGCAACATCCGGTGACATGTCCATGGCCTCGAGGGCATGATCCACCATACGGTCAACACTCTCCCGAAAGGAAATTTCCTGGCTTTGTCCATCTGGCATAGCTGCCTCCTTCATAGTTTAGGCCGAACCCTGGGCCGAAATCATAACCGATTTTCACGACAAGCCAGCGCCTGCCCGTTATTCTGCATATCGCGTCTGTTTCCTTTCGCGGGAGGCTTGGCGCACCGCAAAAGAACACACTATCAAGACCAGGGCCAGGCCCACCAATACAGGCGCATTACCCAGGCGCACATACCAGGTGGCACCCTGTTGCGGCTGAATTTTACCATCGAGCACAGCTACCTCGAACTGTGGCGAAGAATCCTTCACCACTCCGTGATGATCGATGATTGCGGAAATACCATTATTGGTAGCGCGCAGCATAGGACGAGAGGTTTCAATACTGCGCATGCGCGCCATTTGCAAATGCTGATGCGGCGCAAAGGAATCACCAAACCAGGCATCATTGCTCACATTCACCAGTAGTGAGGCGTCGGGCAGGGTACGTATCACCTCCTCACCAAAGGCGTCTTCGTAACAAATGGAAACCCCAACCTTCTGACTATCTATTTCCAGTAAAGGTTGGTCCGCAGCACCGCGACTGAAATTGGCCATGGGCACGCGAAGGATATCCAATAACTCTCCTAGCACGGATTTAAGGGGAATATATTCCCCAAAGGGCACCAGATGGTGCTTCCGATAGATTTGTATGGAGACCTTGCCCGCAGCATCTGCAGCCACCCGCACCAGGGCATTGTAATATCGCTCATCGTCCTGCGCGGCCAGGAGTGGCAAACCCACCATTAGCGTCGCACCACCCTTTTTACTCGCTTCCAGGGCGAGGTTTTCCAAAAAGGATTTGGCCTGATGAAAATACACCGGCAATGCCGTTTCCGGCCATATCACCACATCACGATCCCAGCGCTCACGACTCAACCGTGTATAGAGCTCAATGGTGGGCGCGCGCTGCTCCGGACGCCACTTGATATTCTGAGGCACATTGCCCTGGATCAGACTGGCCGTCAGGACTTTCCCATTTGCCCGCGACCAATCAATCTGCGCCAGCCCACCGGCCAACAGCCAAAGCATCAACACAACTACCCCAGCCTGGACGCGCTGTCGCTTCCGGCCCAGCACAGCCCACACCAGCAAACTAGCAGACATCGCCACCGACCAGGAAACACCATACACACCGAACACCGGCGCCAAACCAATCAATGGCGCATCCGTCTGGCTGTATCCAAGGGCAAGCCAGGGAAAGCCCGTCAAGATCCAGCCACGAATCCACTCGAACAACACCCACAAGGCCGGCATGAGCAACAGTAAATAGTAGCTCTTTTTAAGCGTTGAATAATAACGTCGTGACAGCCAGGCCATGACCGCCGGAAACAGGGCAAGAAACAATACAAACAACACAGTGGCCGCAAATGACAATACCGGCCCCATGCCACCAAAGCGATAAAAGCTTACCGCTACCCAGGAAACACCCACACCAAAAAACCCCATACCAAACAGATAACCAAGCTTGAACGCCTGGCGAGGCGTAGCATGCCAGCAAAACCAGAACAAAACGGCCGGCATAAGCACGGCGAGGGGAAACCAACCAAGAGGGGCATAGGCCAGCGGCAGGGCCCCGCCGACCAAAAAAGAGTAAAAATAATGGCGGCGCTTATGCGTCGCCGCGTTCTGCATTGTCTGTCGCTTCGGTTAGCCCGGCATCATCTTCCGCAAGCACATTAAGTTGCAGCAGATGAATGCGCCGGCTGTCAGCACGCAATACCTTAAAAACAAACCGGCCAATAGTGCATTGCTCGTCTCGTCGCGGCATACGGCCAAACTCACGCATCAACAGCCCGCCGATGGTATCCACGCCCTCGTCACTCAGGTCGGCACCGAAGTACTCATTGAAATCTTCAATGGGTGTCAAGGCCTTCAGGGTGTACTGATCATCACTGTGTTTGACGATAAACACATCCTCTTCAAAATCATGTTCATCCTCGATATCGCCAACAATCTGTTCCAGCACGTCCTCGATGGTCACCAGGCCGGCCACACCTCCGTACTCGTCCACCACGATGGCCATGTGATTGCGGTTGGCACGAAAATCCTTGAGCAGGACATTGAGACGTTTGCTTTCCGGAATAAAGACCACAGGCCGCAACAGGTCGTTGATGTGAAAGTGATGCTCACTCCCCTCCGCCGACTGGGCGTCACGCTCGGCCATGTAGGCCAGCAAATCCTTGGCCAGCAGGATACCCACGATCTCGTCACGCGAATCCCCCACCACGGGAAAACGCGAGTGCGCAGATTCGATCACCACGGGCAAAAAGGTCTCGGGGGCGGCGGACTCTTCCACCACGATCATTTGCGAGCGCGGCACCATTACATCACGCACCTGCATGTCGGACACGGTGAGCACGCCTTCGATCATGGTCAGGGCATCGTGATTGATCAGCCCATGTTTTTCCGCACCACGCAGCATGGCCGCCAGTTGTTCGCGGCTGTGAGGTACCGGAGAAAAAGGTTTGTTCAGCAGGGATTGCTTGAGCCGGCCGAGCCAGGAAGGGTGTTGCTGGCCGTTGCTGCCGGCCGCGCCACTGGATTGATCTTCACTCATAGATTTTATGCATGTCCTGATTGAGATTGTTCATTATACAGCTGCTGCAATAATTCACGACTGAAACAATTCATGAATAGGGGTCTGCATACCCCAAGCCAGCCAAGGTGGCTATTTCCAGTGACTCCATTTCAGTCGCTTGCTCGTCGTTGAGGTGATCGTAACCCAGCAGGTGCAGGGTACCGTGAATGATCATGTGCGCCCAGTGTGCCTCGCTGGTTTTGCCCTGTTCCTGCGCCTCACCTTGCACCACCGCGGCGCAAACCAGCACATCGCCCAGTTCGGCCTCGGCCAGCTCCGCCGGTATTCCCGGCATGGCCTCGAAGGGAAAGGACAGCACATTGGTGGGGCCGGTCTTTCGCCGGTATTGTTCGTTGAGCCGGCTGATCTCGTCCACGTCCACGATGCGCACGGTCATGTGCGTGTCCTGGGTCTTGCCCCGGGCCTGTTGCAGGGCGGCCTCGGCCCATTGCCGGATCTGTTGCGCCGCGGGCAGCGCCGGGCCGTCCACCGCCCGTTGTACCTCCACCTTCATATCAGTCTTTTTTGTCGGCCTTGCCGGCCTCGCCGTTTTCGTAGGCCTCGTAGGCCTTCACCACCTTCTGCACCAGGGGATGACGCACCACGTCGCGGGCGGAGAAGAAGGTGAAGCTCACCCCCTTCACGTCCTTGAGTACCTCCACCACGTGACGCAGGCCGGAGCGGGTGTTCTTGGGCAGATCCACTTGCGAAACATCGCCGGTGACCACCGCGGTGGAACCGAAACCGATGCGCGTCAAAAACATCTTCATCTGTTCCACGGTGGTGTTCTGCGCCTCGTCGAGAATGATGTAGGCATCGTTGAGGGTGCGCCCGCGCATGTAGGCTAGCGGCGCCACTTCGATGACGTTGCGTTCGATGAACTTGTCGACGCGCTCGAAGCCCAGCATCTCGTACAGCGCGTCGTATAGCGGACGCAGGTAAGGGTCCACCTTCTGCGCCAGGTCGCCGGGCAGAAACCCGAGGCGCTCGCCGGCCTCCACCGCGGGACGCACCAGCACGATGCGCTGCACGGTCTGCTTTTCCAGGGCCTCCACCGCGCAGGCCACGGCCAGGTAGGTCTTGCCGGTGCCCGCCGGGCCGATGCCGAAATTGATGTCATGGGTGAGGACGTTGTGCAGGTATTTGCGCTGGTTGGCGCCACGGCCGCGGATCACGCCGTGGCGGGTGGTGATCGCCACGTTGAAGGCGTCGCTGCCCGCATCCGCTGCATCCTCGTGGGCCAGGGCCTCCAGGGCCTCCTGCAACAACAGGTGCACCCGCTCCGCCTTCACCTCACCCTTGGCGCTGTCGGCGTACAGATGCTGCAACACCTGCTCCGCCGCCTGCACCGGGGCGGTCTCGCCCAGCACGGTGAAGCGGTTGCCGCGGTTGTTGATCTCCACCCCGAGGCGTTCTTCCATGAGGCGCAGGTGGTCGTTGAACTGGCCGCAGACACTGGCCAGTCGCTGATTATCGGCGGGTTCGAGGGTGAGACTGCGCGAGTCGGGCTGATCGTTCAAGACGGGAAAGGGGATTCCTGGATCATGGCTACAGGCTACGCCATTTGGCGCGCATCTGCCAAGGGCTTTTCGTCATCCACCTGCACCACCTCGCCGCGCAGGGAATTGGGGTAGGCGGCGGTGATGCGCACGTCCACGAACTGGCCGATGAGCCGCGGCGCGCCGGCGAAGTTGACCACCCGGTTGTTTTCCGTGCGCCCGCTCATTTCGTTGGCATCCTTGCGCGAGGGCCGCTCCACCAGCACCCGCTGCACCGTGCCCACCATCTGCTGGCTGATGGCCGCGGCCATCTCGCCAATGCGCTTTTGCAGGATGGCCAGGCGCTGTTTTTTCACCGCCAGGGGCACGTCGTCGGGCAGGTCGGCGGCCGGCGTGCCGGGGCGGGCGCTGTAGACGAAGCTGAAGCTGTGGTCGAAGCCGATGTCCTCGATCAGGTCCATGGTGGCCTGAAAGTCCGCCTCGCTCTCGCCGGGGAAACCGACGATGAAATCCGAGGACAGACTCAGATTGGGCCGCACGGCGCGCAGGGCGCGCACCTTGGCCTTGTATTCCAGGGCGGTGTGACCGCGCTTCATCTGTACCAGGATACGGTCGGCGCCGGTCTGTACCGGTAGGTGCAGGTGGCCTACCAGCTCGGGCACCTCGGCATAGGCCTGGATCAGCGAGTCAGATAATTCCACCGGGTGCGAGGTGGTGTAGCGGATACGATCGATGCCCTCCACCGCCGCCACGTAGTGAATCAGCAGGGCCAGGTCAGCCATCTCGCCATCGTCCATCTCGCCGCGATAGGCGTTGACGTTCTGCCCCAGCAGGGTCACCTCGCGCACGCCCTGGGCGGCCAGTTGCGCCACCTCGGCCAGCACGTCGTCGAAGGGCCGGCTGATTTCCTCGCCGCGGGTGTAGGGCACCACGCAGAAGGTGCAGTACTTGCTGCAGCCCTCCATGATGGAGACGAAGGCCGTGGGGCCATCGGATTTGGGTGCGGGCAGGTTGTCGAATTTTTCGATCTCGGGGAAGGAGACGTCCACCTGCGGCTTTTTGTGTTTTTGCAGCTCGGCGAGCATCAGCGGCAGGCGGTGCAGGGTCTGCGGGCCAAAGATCAAATCCACGTAGGGCGCGCGCTGACGAATGGCCTCGCCCTCCTGGCTGGCCACACAGCCGCCCACGCCGATCACCAGCTCGGGGCGCCGGGCCTTGAGCTCGCGCCACATGCCCAGTTGGGAGAAGACCTTTTCCTGGGCCTTTTCCCGTACCGAGCAGGTATTGAGCAGCAGCACGTCCGCCTCTTCCGGGGTGGCCACCAGGGTCAGGCCGTGAGACTCACCGAGCAGCTCCGCGGACTTGCCGGAGTCGTACTCGTTCATCTGACAGCCGAAGGTTTTGATGTAAAGCGTGCGTGGGGAATTCATGCTCGAACCTGAACCGGTATTCGCTCAGTCATAGCGCCGGATAACGATTTTAAGGCCGCGCAGAATAGCATAAATTCAGGGGACAGTCCTAAGGACTGTCCCCATACCCCGCCACCAAACGCGACTTTTATTAATCGTCTCAAAATAATTGTTACAGGGTTATTTCTCCGTGTGGGAGCGCCTTTCCAGGCGCGATTCGCGCCTGGAAAGGCGCTCCCACATATTTGCCATTGTGTGAGTCGCTATGGATAACTTGCGTTCACTCACTGCACCTTCAGGCATTCCAAAGAGAGTAAATGCCCACCGTTGTCTGTTAAACCAATTTTGACACCCTTAATAAGTCGTCGGCTCGATAACCAACGGGCATTGCGCCGAACGTGGATTGCGCTATTTCTCGTAAGGCGATTCCGCGGCGATGCGATGGATGCTGAGGTCCGCGCCCTCGTATTCCTCTTCCTGGGTCAGGCGAATACCCAGGGTCTTTTTCACCAGGCCGTAGATCACGAAGCCACCGCCCAGGGCTATGCCCACGCCCATCAGCGTGCCGGCCAGCTGGGCGCCAAAAGTCACGCCGCCCATGCCGCCCAGGGCCTCGAGGCCGAAGATGCCGGCGGCGATGCCGCCCCAGGCGCCGCACAGGCCGTGCAGGGGCCAGACGCCCAGCACGTCGTCGATCTTCCACTTGTTCTGGGTGAGGGTGAAGGTCCACACGAACAGGGCGCCGGCCACCGCACCGGTGATCAGCGCGCCCAGGGGATGCATGAGGTCGGAGCCGGCGCACACCGCCACCAGCCCGGCCAGGGGGCCATTGTGCACGAAGCCCGGATCATTTTTGCCCATCAACAGCGCGGCGAGGATACCGCCCACCATGGCCATCAGCGAGTTCACCGCCACCAGGCCGCTCACCGCGTCGATGGTCTGTGCCGACATCACGTTGAAACCGAACCAGCCCACGGTCAGTACCCAGGCGCCCAGGGCGAGGAAGGGGATGCTCGATGGCGGGTGGGCGGAGATGCGCCCGTCCTTGTCGTAGCGGCCGTGACGCGCCCCCAGCAACAGCACCGCGCCCAGGGCGATCCAGCCGCCCATGGCGTGCACCACCACGGAGCCGGCGAAGTCGTGGAACTCGGCGCCGAAGCTGGCGTTGATCCAGTCCTGCATGCCGAAGTTGCCGTTCCAGGTCATGCCCTCGAAGAAGGGGTACAGCAGGGCGACGATGAGAAAGGTGGCCAGCACCTGAGGATAGAATTTGGCCCGCTCGGCGATGCCACCGGAGACGATCGCGGGGATGGCCGCGGCGAAGGTGAGCAGGAAGAAGAACTTCACCAGCTCGTAGCCGTTCTTTTCGCTCAGCGCCTGGGCGCCATCCATGAAGCCGATACCATAGGCGATGGCGTAGCCGATAAAGAAATAGGCGATGGTGGACACGGCGAAATCCACGATGATTTTCACCAGGGCATTGACCTGGTTCTTTTTGCGCACCGTGCCCACTTCCAGGAACGCAAATCCGGCGTGCATGGCCAGCACCATGATGGCGCCGAGAAGAATGAATAAGACGTTACTACCCGCTTCGAGACTTTCCACGTGCTGACTCCCCAACTGATCCCGCGGCGTGTTCGCCGCACCATTTGTTGTTTTGCCGTGCAAGCCGTGGCAGACGAACCGCCGAAATTTGCCCTGTCACCGGGCAGGCCAGCACCACATCCGCGCAAACTATACCGAACCCGGCGGGAGACCGCTAATTTCGCCTTATGCAGAAGAGGATTTTTGCACGATGAATGTGCGGACAGGCAACCAAAATAGTGCGCAGACATTCGCGGCTGGAAAGCCGCTCCCACAAGATTCGTTAGTCAGCTTGTGAGAGTGGCCTTCCAGCCGCGAATATCAGTGGGCAATCTTGGGCCAGTAGGTCTCCAGATTGAACCCGGGGCTATGTTTCTGCACATGACACTGGGCACAGACCTTTTCCTTGGGCCAGTCCTTGTTGGGCACCGGCTTGGTCCCGGCGGATTCCACGTGGGCGCGGCCCGCGCCATGACAGTTTTCGCACTGCACCCCCAGCAAGTGGCCGGTGATGTTCATGTCGAAAAAACCACCAGGTTGATCAAAGCCCACGGTATGACAACGGATACAAGCGGGATCGAAGGCCTTGCCCACGTCTTCCAGGTCCTCGTAGGCAATGGCGTGCTGACTGCCGAACCACACCTGATGCTGCTTTTCGTGACAGGTTTTGCACACCTCTTCGCCAACAAAAGGACTTTGCCCCGCCTGTTGTTTTTTACGCGCCTCCACCCGCTTGAGATAATCGGCCTTTACCCGGGCATTGTATTCGTCGTACCAGGCCTGAAGCTCCGGCGCATCGGGCAGGGAATCGGGCATGGGCAACACGGTGTGTTGCCAGTGGACAATCTTCCCACCCATAATTTGCAGATCCAGCCGGCCGAGGCGCATGCCCCGCGAGCCGGGCTGCACCACCAGGGTCCGCCCTTCCCGATGCGGCTCTCCATACACCTCGTAGGCGGCCTTTTCGATGTACAGGTCAATATTCTCCAGTCCCACCTGTTGGGCAAACGCCGCGGCCGTCAGAGTGCTCGCCACCACGGTGAGTTCCCCCGCCCGCTTGGCGCGCCCCAGGGCTACCTGCAGGGTCTTGGGTGAGGCATCCACCAGATCATGCTGCCCCTGCATGGCCTTCAGCGGTGAGGCGGCGGGATCCAGCCAGCTGAAAAAACGCAACCGCTGTTCGCCACGGATGATCAGTCGGTCACGGGCGAAGCTCTGTTGAGCGCTGTTGCTCAGCACCCAGGGCAGCCCGGCCTGGGCCGCAAAATCCACCCCATAGGCCAGATCACGCCATTGCACACCTATGGCATCGTAGTTCAGTTGCGCCATGCCCTTGAGGATGTATTCCCCCTTGAGACGATCCCCCGGGCCATCGGTGCTGAGCAGGCCGCCGGCGGAAATCACCACCAGCGCCGGGGTACGGGCGCGCAACTGCTGCAACAGGGTGGCGCGGCGCTTGATGCCACCGAGATTGCCCTCGGCACTGCAGCCGCAGGGCTCCAGCTCTCCATCCAGATTGCCGGAATAGACAATGCTCAGGGCGTCATTGGCCGCGACCGGGGACATGACCACAAGCCACAGGCCCGACAGTAGCAAGAAGAGGAAAAATGGGATTCTAGGCATAACGGACTCCGTTAAAACTCCCTGCACCAGTGCTGACGATCAGAGCCAGAATAATGCCATACTTGTTGCCAGCCATGAAAAAACCTTTTCTCCATGCCGACCCGACCAACTTCATTTGCTGCATACTGCTGGCAACGAGTTACATAGGCGCGAGCACTGCCGCACAGGCGGCGGCCCCGGATTTCGATCGCCCCTTCCAGTTCAGCCTCAACCTCAGCAATGCGGACATCAACCTGAAAAGCGACCTGGCTGAGCACAATGTGAACCTGGATCGCATCGCCATCTCTGTGTTCAGCCAGGCGGATCCTCGACTACAACTGGGATTCGTCACCGGCTCCAGTTACCTCACCCTGGACAATGACCCGCCCAGCGCCGGCATGAGCCTCAACGGCTATCACGCCGGCCTGGCCATGCGCAGCCGGTGGGGCAGCAATCCGCAACTGGGTGTCCATGCCCGCTACCTTTATCAGGACACCCGCAATGAAACCGCCACGCAAACAGTTGTTCTGAGCTGGCATGAATGGACAGCGGGCATTTCCGCCACATTGCTTCTCGGCGGGCAACTGGAATTACGCGCCGGCTGGGCGCATCACGAGGTGGACGCGCGGCGCCGCGCCACAGGGAACATCAATGAAACCCGCCGTCTCGAACTGGCCGCCAGTGGCCAGGGATTACTGGGCCTGGCCTGGCGCACGATCAGTGGCGGCCACATGGGCGTACGCCTGCTCGGGGGAGATTACCGGCAGGTGGAATTTCGCTTTGCGCAGACCTTCCGCTAAAGCATTGCTCGGGGCTAACTGCGTGGCGAGGCGAGAATAGCGATGAGCTTGTCTTCCAGCTCGATGCGATCGGCCAGGCGTTCGCCCAACTCCGAGAGATCATCGGCCAGGTGGCTGAAATCACCACAGTGATCTTCGCAATCGTACTTATCGTTGAAATCGAGAATCTTCTGGGTGATATCTGAAATATTGGGATACACCTCATCGGCGATGGCACGAATCGGCTGGCGGCGCTCGCGGTCTTCATCGATGTGGCGGTATAACTGGAAATGGGCGCTGGCGGTGTAATCGATAAGCCTTTCACAGAAGGTCTGCAACAAACGTTGGGTGTCCTGCTCAGGCTTGAAGGGCTGCTTGGCAGCCAGTTCGGTGTACAACGACAAGGCGCCGGTACGGCATTCAACGAGGTCTTCGATTTCCTTGTGGGAGCGTGCCCGGCGTTCCGGGATCGAGCGGCTATCAGACGACATAATTTCCCCTTACTACATTTTCAAACACATTACCGTGAATGTGCAGGCTACAAAATGTTGTTTTGGCCAGACGTACATCATCGAGCGCCGAAATAACAACAACCAAGTCACAACTTGCGCAGCAAGCGTGTGACCCCATAGTAGCAACCCAGGCTTTTCTTTGTAAACAATTAGCTGGCAGGTGCCAGGCAATTGTTTTCGCTGGGGTTTTGCCGTCTGCCCAGGAAACAGAATCCTGCCGTGGGAAGTACGGCGGGGTGGCAGCGGGTTCAGCTGCCGATCAGGGACTCAATTTTCCCCAGCAGGCGCGGAAAATCAACAGGCTTGGTGTCGTAATCCTCGCAACCGGCCTCGATGGCCTTTTCCCGGTCTCCCGCCATGGCATGGGCGGTAAGGGCAATGACCGGGATATCCCTGGTATCGGGGTCCGCCTTGATGC
>Ga0256832_1000810_pt1 | contig 20636 bp, 22 predicted proteins | sample 134614metaG_FD_190534 | JGI IMG/M metagenome (GOLD analysis project Ga0256832, IMG submission 190534) | Hydrothermal vent microbial communities from Lau Basin, Pacific Ocean - 134-614 | ecosystem: Environmental > Aquatic > Marine > Hydrothermal vents | place: Pacific Ocean: Lau Basin | collected... | reverse complement strand
AGCCAGAAAAACCGCCTCCAGGCCTACGCCTTCGCCAAAAAGCAGATCGCCGAGGGCCGCCAGGTCTTCGTGGTGGCGCCGATGATCGAGACCTCCGAGGCCGAGGCGCTGGCCGAGGTCAAGGCCGCCAAGGCCCTCAAGGCCGAGGTGGAAAAGCTTTTGCCCGAGGCCCGGGTGGGGCTGTTGCACGGGCGCATGACGCCGAAGGAAAAGGACGCCGTGATGGAGGCCTTCCGCCGCCACGATTACGACCTTCTGGTCTCCACCACGGTGATCGAGGTGGGCGTGGACGTACCCAACGCCACCCTGATCATCGTCGAGAACGCGGAACGCTTCGGCCTCGCCCAGCTGCACCAGCTGAGGGGGCGGGTGGGCCGCGGCCAGCACCCCGGCTACGCGATCTTCATCGCCGGCGAGGCCTCCCGCGCCACCATGCGGCGGCTGAAGGTGCTGGAGGCCTCTTCAGACGGGTTCTACGTCGCCGAGATGGACCTAAAGCTCCGGGGGCCGGGCGAGCTTAGGGGCACCCGGCAGTCGGGGCTGCCCGAGCTCAAGCTCGCCGATCTCGCCAAGGACTCCGAGATCATCGAGGCCGCCCGCAAGCGCGCCAAGGCCATCCTGGCCGCCGACCCCGACCTCAGCCACCCGGCGCACCGGGCGCTGCGCGAGGAGCTCCGCCAGCGCACCCGGGACCTCGGCCTCTCCGACGTGATCTAGATGCTCCGCTACCTTCCCCACCCGCGGGTGCCCGCCTACGCCAGCCCGGGCACCGAGCTCAAGGCCCGCGACCTGCAGGCCTACCTGGGCCGGATCGGCGAGGGGCTCACCCGCCTTGGCCTCGAGCCCCCGCGGGTCAAGCTTTTCTTGCTCAACGAGGCCGACTGGCGGGCCCGGCTGCGCCTCTCCTACGGCTTTCCCGCCGCCAAGAAGGGCGAGGTCTTCGCCCCCGCGACGCTTCCCGAGCGCCTCACCCTTCGCGTGCTCGAGGCCTTCACCGAGGCCGGGGTGGCGCCGCCGATCCCGCTCGCGGAGGCCTTCGACCTCATCGCCGGGCACGAGTACGGCCACGCCGTCGCCCTGGCGCTCGGCAAGCGAAGGAAAAGCTGGCAGGCCAACGAGCGGATCGCCCACTGCCTCTGGCTCGCGGGGCTTTGGGGCGACCCGCGCCTGGCGCGGATCGAGGCCTGGGCCCGGGCCCTATCCAAGCTCCCCGCCCCCGAGGGCCGGCCCCGGCGCCTGGCCGAGGAGCTCGGCGCCCAAGGCCAGCTGATCATAGGCTGCCTAGAGGCGCTCCGCGCCAAGGGCCCGAAGGCGGTGCTCAAAGAGGTCCTAAGCTAGGGGCATGGCCCGGATCTACACCACCCGCAAGCTGCCCGGAGGGGCGCTGGAAAAACTCGCCGAAGAAGGGCACGACCTCGCCGTCTGGGAGGGGTTTTGCGCCCCGCCCCGGGCGCGACTGCTCGAGGAGGTGCGGGGCGCGAACGCCCTCGTCACCCTGCTCGACGACCGCGTCGACGCCGAGCTGATGGACGCCGCCGGGAGCGGCCTCAAGGTCATCGCCCAGTACGCCGTGGGGGTGGACAACATCGACCTCAAGGCCGCCCGGGAGCGCGGCATCGTGGTCACCCACACCCCGGGCGTGCTCGCCGACGCCACCGCCGACCTGGCCATGGCCCTCCTCCTCGCCGCCGCCCGGCGCGTGGTCGAGGGCATGGAGGAGGTCAGGGCGGGCGGCTGGCGCTGCTGGAACCCCGGCTACCTCCTGGGCAAGGACCTAAACGGCGCTACGCTGCTCGTCGTCGGCTTCGGCGAGATCGGCCAGCGGCTGGCGCGGCGGGCGAAGGGCTTTGGGCTTGAGCTCCTCTACACGAGCCGCAAAAGAAAGCCCGAGGCCGAGGCCGCCCTCGGCGCCCGCTTCGTTTCCCTGGAGGAGGGGCTAGAACTCGCCGACTTCGTCAGCCTGCACGTGCCCCTCACCCCCGAGACCTACCGCCTATTTGACGCCCGCCGACTGGCCCGGATGAAGCCCGGGAGCGTACTCGTGAACACCGCCCGGGGCGCGGTGGTGGACACGAACGCCCTCGTCGAGGCGCTAAGGGAAGGCCCCCTCTTCGCCGCCGGGCTCGACGTCACCGACCCCGAGCCCCTGCCCCCGGATCACCCGCTGCTGGCCCTAAAAAACGTTGTGATCACGCCCCACATCGGCTCCGCGGGTGTGCATACCCGCACCCGCATGGCTGAGATCGTGGCTGAGAACGTGCGCCGTGTGCTGGCCGGCAGGCCGCCGCTCACGCCGGTGCGCCCGCCGCCCGCGCAGCCCTAAGCCCGGCCTTCAGGTCCTCGATCAGGTCCTCGGGGTCCTCGAGCCCCACCGAGAGGCGCACCAAGCCCGGCGTCACCCCCATCGCCCGCCGCTTTGCCTCGGGCAGGAGCTGGTGCGTGGTCGAGTAGGGGTGGGTGGCGAGCGAGTCCGCGTCCCCCAGGCTCACCCCCTGGGCGAAGTAGCGAAGGGCGTCGAGAAAGGCCCGGGCGGCCGCCTCGCTGCCCAGATCCACGGCCACCATGCCGCCAAAGGCGGCCATCTGCCGCCGGGCGACGGCGTGCCCCGGGTGGTCCTCAAGCCCCGGGTAGAAGATCCGCTCCACGCCGTCCGCCCCCTGCAAAAAGCGGGCCACGGCCATCGCCCCCTCGGAATGGGCGGCCATGCGCAGGGGCAGGGTCTTCATGCCCCTTAGGAGCAGGTAGGCGTCAAACGGGCTCTGGGCGCCGCCCAGGTGCCGGAGGCCTTCCGCGCGGATCTCCTCGACGATCTCCCGCGGGCCCGCCACCGCGCCCCCGAGCACGTCGCCGTGCCCGGAGAGGTACTTGGTGGCCGAGTGCACCACCAGGTCAATGCCGTATTCCAGCGGCCGGGTGAGCGCCGGGGTGGCAAAGGTGTTGTCGGCCACGGAGAGGGCGCCGTGCGCGCGGGCCACCCGGGCCACCTCGGCGAGGTCGTGGATCCTGAGGGTGGGGTTGGCCGGGGTCTCGACGTAAATCATCCGCGTCCGCGGCGAGAGGGCCGCCGCTAAGGGCGCGTCCCCGGCTTCCCTGACCGCGACCCCGTAGCGCGTGAGCGTCTCGTGGAAGAACCCGGCGGTGCCACCATAAAGCGGACCCAGGTAGACGATCTCGTCCCCCGGCGAGAGCAGCGTCAGCGCCAGGGCGCTGATCGCGGCCATGCCGCTCGAAAAGGCCACCGCCGCCTCGGCCCCTTCCAGCGCGGCGAGCTTTTCCTCGAAGGCGCGGGTGGTGGGGTTTTGGATGCGGGTGTAGAGGTAGCCTTCCTCCTCGCCGGCAAAGAGGCGCCGCCCGCGCTCGAAGCGGCCGTAGATGAAGGTCGAGGTCTGGTAGATGGGGGTAGCCAGCGCCCCGGTGGCCGGGTCCGGCCCCTGCCCGGCGTGCACCGCCAGCGTGCGTAGCTTGGGCATGTTCTCACTCCTTTCGCTCGGGGCCATTCTACCGCCGCTTACTTTCTCATGAGAAACTAGCATTCTCATGTGATACTATTAGGGCTATGGACGCACCCCTTATCCTCATCGTCGAGGACGAAAAAGACATCGCCCGCTTCATCGAGCTCGAGCTCCAGGCCGAGGGCTTTCGCACCGAGGTCGCCTACGACGGCGTCACCGGCCTTTCCCTCTTCCGCGAGAAAAAGCCCGACCTGGTGATCCTCGACCTGATGCTGCCGGCCAAGGACGGGCTCGACGTGGCCCGGGCCATCCGCAAGACCTCGAACGTGCCCATCATCATCCTCACCGCCAAGGACCGCGTCGAGGACAAGGTCGAAGGGCTCGACGCCGGCGCCGACGACTACCTGGTCAAGCCCTTCTCCATCGAGGAGCTCTTGGCCCGGGTGCGGGCCCACCTAAGGCGGGTCACCCCGGCGATCACCGGCGAGATCCGGGTCGCCGACCTGATCCTGAACCTCGAGGGCCGCGAGGTCTTCCGAGGCGGCCGCCGCATCGAGCTCTCCAACAAGGAGTTCGAGCTTCTAGAGCTCCTCGCCTCGAACCCCGGCCGGGTCTTCTCCCGCTTCGAGATCGAGGAGAAGGTCTGGCCCGGCTACCAGGGCGGCTCCAACGTGGTGGACGTCTACATCGGCTACCTACGTAAAAAGCTCGAGGCCGGGGGCGAGCGCCGGCTGATCCACACCGTGCGCGGGGTGGGGTACGTTCTTAGGGAAGATTAGGATGTAGGGAGTGGGAGGTAGGTCGTAGGAAGTAGAGATTTTCCCACCTCCCACACCCTACCCCCCACCTCCCGTTCATGACCCTCCGCACCCGGATCACCCTCCTCACCCTCGGCCTTTTGGCAACGAGCCTCCTGGTCATCGGGGTCGCCGTCTACTCGCTTTTGGCCCGCTATCTCTACGACGAGCTCAAGGCCGAGCTCGACGACACCCTGGGCCAGGTGGTGCGCCTCGTCAACCGCGGCGGCAAGACGCTTTTGGACCTCGCCCTGCCCCCCGACGTCTACGCCGAGGTGGACGTGGTGACCGAGCCCAAGCTCAGCGTCGAGGCCCTTAAAGATGCGCTGCCCCTGGTGCGCAGCCCCACCCTGGGCAACGGCGCCCGGCTGCGCCTTGCTGACGCCGACTACGCCCGGCTTTTGCGGGAAAAGCTGATCTGGGCCCGGGTGCTCTTCAAGCGCGAGGGGGCACCGCCCCTTCCCCTTTTGGTGCGGGCAGCGCTTTTGGAAGCCCGGGGGCAGCCGCCGATCCAGCGGATCCCGGTGGTGGTGCTGGTGGGCAAGTCCACCGCGGCCGTCGAGACCACCCTCACCCAGCTGGTACGGATCTACTTCCTGGTAGCCTTCTTGGTCATGCTCGCCGCCGGGCTCCTGGCCTACTTCCTGATGCAGCGCACGCTCTCGCCGCTGGAGGCCATCGCCCGCCGCGCCGAGGACATCTCCGCCCGGTCCTTCGCCCCCCTGCCCGAGCCCGAGGGCGCCGACGAGGTGGCCGCCCTGGCCCGGGCCCTGAACCGCATGCTGGCCCGGCTCGAGGCCGCCTTCAAAAGCCAGCGCCGCTTCCTCGCCGACGCCTCCCACGAGCTAAGAACGCCGATCACCGCCATCCTGGGCCACGTCGGCTACCTGCGCCGGCGGACGAACCCGAGCCCCGCCCAGCTCGAAAGCCTCGAGGTAATCGAGCGCGAGGGGGAGCGGATGAAAAAGCTAATCGCCGACCTCCTCGACCTCGCCGAGAGCGAGGCCGCCTGGCGCTTCGAGCCCGAGCCTGTGGAGCTCCGCTCGCTGCTCGACGAGGTCGCGGTGGAGTTTGGGCCCACCTTCCCCGGCGAGATCCGGATCGAGGCCCCCGAGGAGATCTGGGTCTACTCCGATCGCGACCGGCTACACCAGGTGCTCGCGAACCTGGTCACCAACGCCATCAAGGCCGGGGCCCGGCACGTCACCTTGCGGGTGCTGGCCCCGGGCGAGCGGGTGATCCTCCAGGTCGAGGACGACGGCCCCGGCATCCCAGCCGAGCACCTGCCCCACCTCTTCGAGCGCTTTTACCGGGTGGACAAGGCCCGGGACCGGGCTCGGGGCGGCTCGGGGCTCGGCCTTGCCATCGTCAAGGCGATCGTCGAGGCCTCGGGGGGCGAGGTCTGGGTGGAGAGCGAGGAGGGTCGGGGCACGACCTTCAACGTGGCCCTAAGGCGCGCAGCCGCGCCGCCGCCTCCTCCGGCGTGATCTCCCCCCGTTCCAAGGCGTCGAGGATCTTCTGCCGCTCGTCCTCGACCCCGCCGGTGGCCTCGTAGCCGAGGGTCTTCAAGAGCTGCTCGAAGCGCGCCCGCACGGTGGGGTAGGAGACGCCCAAGATCCGCTCGAGCTCCTTCAAGTTCCCCCGCGACTTGAGGTAGAGCCGCAAGAACTCGAGCTGCTCGGGCGGCAGGGCGGCGAACTCGTTGACCGCAAAGCGCCCCTCGATGCGGGTGGCGCAGACCGGGCAGACCAGCCCGGTGACCTCCAGCTTGCTGGAGCAGACGGGGCAGACGCTGGGCATCAACGGCTTCATCACGTTCCTCCGGGCGCCCTAGGAGGGCGCGCCCTCTCCCCCATTTTCCACGTGCACGCTACCCATGCCGGCATGCACCTCGAGGACGGCCGCGCCCCCGCCATAGACGCCCCCTTTGAAACCGCCCATGCTGGTCCCGCCCTCGACCCGCAGGTTGGCGCCGGGCAGGACGCGAAGCCGCACCTCACCCATGCTCACGCGCAACGTGTGCCGGCCCGAGCGCACCGCCAGGCCGGCGACGAACTCCCCCATGCTGAGGTGGAAGTCGAGGCCCTCCAGGCGATCCACGTGCACCTCACCCATGCTCAACTTGCCGCGCAAGAAGGCGAGCGCGTCGGCCCTGAAGCTTCCCATGCCCATCCGTAGGTCCACCCCCCAGCCCTCGGGCAGCCAGACGTCGATCTTTAGCTGGGACTTGCCGAGGGTCAGGGGCCCGACCCGGAGCCCTTCGCCCCCGCGCGCCTTCAACCAGGCGGTCAGGCCCTCGCGCCTGAGGTCAATGGCCCCCCGGCCCTGGCTGCTCGCCCGCAGGGTGCCGTCCTGGGCCCTTCGCACCCGCACCGCGCCCAGCTCCGCATCGATGTGCAAAACGCCCCCGGGCTCGGGCGCCGCCTTCTCCCCTTCCAGCGCCGCCAGGAGCCGCTCGGCCTCCTCCTTGGTGATCTTCCCCTCGCTAAGCAGCCGGAGAATGCGTTCGACCTCGTCCATCTTCCCCCTCCAGCCGGCGGCCCAGGACGACGAGCCCCCGTCCCAACCAGGCCAGCCCCCGCCCGAGCACGGCCTTGAGGTTCACAGGCCGCCAGTCCCTGGCCAGCCTCGCGCGCCGCTCTTCGTACATCCTCAGCACCTCCCGGTGGTCCATGCCGCCCCCTTCGCGAGATAGTGTAAGGGGTGTCTTTCTATTTTGTCAATAGATTCTTTACATTCTCTAAACCGGGTGCCGGGTGCCGAACAGTGGCGCCAGCAGGAAAGCCGCGAGCGCGGTCAGGTAGCCCGCCGTCCAGACCCAGCGCCTTAGGGCGGGCTCGCGCACGAAGAAGAGCAGGGTAAAAAACGCCCAGGCCAAGAGCGTCGTGACCTCCTTGGCATCCCAGCTCAAAGGCTCCCCCCAGACGCGAAAGGCCCAGACCATGCCGGAAAAAAGCCCCAGCGTGTAAAAGACGTAGCCCGCCCTCAGGTAGGGCTCCTCCAGCCGCGCTAGGGTCCAAAGCGGCGGGGCCCCGAGCGCCTTCCAGGGCACGGTCTTGAGCCGGCGGTGCTGCAAGAAGCCGAGCCAGGCCGCCAGGAAGGCGAGCGTCAAGAGGACGTAGGCGGCGAGGAAGACGGCGGCGTGGAACCAGACCACGGGGCCCGAGGCCTCGACGCTGACCCGGTCGTAGTAGTGCAGCGACAAGAGCGCCACCAAGAGGGCCGCCGCGTCCAGCGCCCGTACCCAGGCCACAAGCCGCGGCCGCCGCCCGTAGTAGCGGCCAAACCCGGCCAAAAAGGCGGCCGCGAGCATCGCCACCTGGTAGGGGCTGGCGAAGAACGCCCCGCGCTGAAAGACGTGGACGAGAAAGGCGAGGAGAAAAAAGAACGAGGCCACCCCCGAGCGCCGCACCTGGCCGCTCAGCACCAGCGCCAGCGTAAGAACCCCGAGAAAAGCGAAAAAAAGGCTCATGGCTGGCGGAAGAGGGCGAGCACCCGCTCGCCCAGGACCTCATCCTTGGCCAGCCGGATCAGGGCGTGTTTGGTCTTAGCCACCACCCGCCAAAGCCGCCGCTCCAATGCCCGCGACTCCTCCACACCCGCGGCCCGGAGCGCGGCCGCCAGCTCGCGCTTAAAAAGAGCCTCGATCTCTGCCTCCACGCGGGCGATGCGGTCCCGGGCCAGGTGGCCGGCGTACCACTCCAGGTAGTCGGCGACCCCGTCCTTGATCAAGGCCTCCACCCGGGGGCGCTCGGCGAGCCGGGCGGCGACGTTCTTCTCCACCACCTGCTCAAGCGCGTCGAGGTCGTAGAGGTAGGCCAGGTGCAGTGCCCCGACCGCCGGGTCCACGTTCCGGGGCACGGCGATGTCGATCAAGAAGAGCGGCTGGCGCCGCTTTTTCAGCACCCGGGCGACCTGCTCGCGGGTGATCAGGGGCTTATCCGCCCCCGCCGAGGCCACCACCAGGTCAGCCTCTAATAACGCCGCCTCAAGCGCGGAAAGCGGCCGGGCCTCGCCGCCAAAGCGCTTTGCCAGCTGCTCAGCGTGGGCGTAGGTGCGATTCAAGACCAGCACCCGGGCCACCCCGAGGGCGCGGAAGTGGGTGAGCACCAGCTCCGCCATCTCCCCCGCCCCGATCACCGCCGCGGTGCGGCCAGCGAGCTCGCCAAACACCGCCCGCGCCAGGTCCACGGCGGCGTAGGCGACGCTCACCGCGCCCGCGCCAATGCCGGTCTCGGCCCGGGCCCGCTTGCCCACCCAGAGGGCGCGCTGGAAACCCTGCTCAAGAAGCGGTCCGGTGGTCCGGGCCTCACGCGCCGCAAAGAGCGCGGCGCGCACCTGGCCGAGGATCTGCGCCTCCCCCACCACCAGGCTCTCAAGACCCGCAGCAACGCTAAAGAGATGCCAGAGGGCGGCCTCGCCCTGGCGGTGGATGAGGTGCTCGGGGTAGCGGCCGAGGTGATCAAGGTAAATCTCGACCGGGGCGCGCCTGGGGTTCACCAGGTAGAGCTCGGAGCGGTTGCAGGTGGAGACCAAAACGGCCTCCTCGGCCTCGTCGCGGAGCGCCTCCAGCACGCCGAGCAGGCGCCGGCCGCTCACCGCCACGCACTCGCGTACCCCGACCGGCGCGGTCTTGTGGGAGAGGCCCACGAGGTGGATCGGCGGCGCCCGCATACCCCCAGAGTTTATCCGAAAAGCGCTTTGAGCGCCGCCACCCACCCCTCGACGCCGGGCGCCTCGGCCGCCGACACCGGCATAAAGCCGAGTTCTTTTGCCACCGCCGCCGTGCGCGCCCCGATCGCCGCCGCAGGAAGCAGCGGCAGCCCCGCCGCTCGCCAGGCCCGGGCCGCCGAGGGGGAGCCGAGCATCACCGCCGCCGCCGTCGCCGCCAGGGAGCGCTCCTTCGCAGAGGGCCGGCGCTCGGTCAGGGTATAGACGTCCAGCCGGGATACCCGTGCCCCCCTCCGGGCGAGGCCTTCCCCGAGCTCCCGGCCCGCCCGCGCCGAGGTGGGCCAGAGCACCCGCGCGCCCGGCTCCAAGGGCAGGGTCTCAGCCAGCACCCGGCCATAAGCCTTTGGCGGAACGAAGGCGGGCTGGACCCCGGCTGCGCTCAGCACCCGGGCGGTGCCCGCGCCCAGGGCAGCGACCGGCGGGGCAGGGCGACCTTTGAGCGCCGCCAAAAACCGCGCCGCGGCCTCGGGGCTGGTGACGACCGCCCAGTCCCAGGGCTCATCGAGCGCCGCCTTAAGGGCGGCCATGCCCTCGGGGAGGCTAATGTACGCCACCACCGGCACGAAGACGGGCGTAAAGCCCGCGGCCTTCAGCCAGCGCGCGAGCTCGGCGTCCTTTTCTTTTGGTCGGGTCAGGGCCACGCGCACGGCCTTAGACTAGCGAAGCCGTGGCCGCTGTCACCTCGCTCTACGTCCACGTCCCCTTTTGCCCCACGATCTGCCCTTACTGCGACTTCCACGTGGTGCGCCGCACCCCGGGGGCGGTGGAGGCCTACCTCGATCGGCTGGCGGCCGAGGCCCGTGCCCTCGCCGGCCGCGTGGGGCCCCTGACGACCCTCTACTACGGCGGCGGCACCCCGAGCTACCTTCGCCTGCATGAGCTCAGGCGCCTTTTAGACCTCGGCCTGCCCCTCGCCCCCGGGGCCGAGGTGACGCTTGAGGCCAACCCCGGCACGCTGAACGCCGAGCGGCTCGCCCTCCTCAAGGAACGGGGGGTGAACCGGCTCTCGATCGGCGTGCAGAGCTTCCAGGACCCGGTGCTCAAAGCCCTCGGCCGCGCCCACCGGGCCAAAGGGGCCTACCGCGCCGTGGAGCTCGCGCTCGCCCATGGCTTTCGCGTCTCCATTGACCTGATCCTCGGCCTGCCCGGGCAGGACGTGGCCCGCGACCTCGCCGAGGCGGCGCGGCTCGGGGTTGGGCACGTCTCCGCCTACACCTTGCTGGTGGAGCCCGGTACCCCCTTCTTCCTGATGGGGCTAAAGGAGGACCCGGACCGCGAGGCCGAGGCGCTGGAGACCGCGCGCTGGGTCCTCGGGGAGGCGGGGTTTTTTCGCTACGAGGTCTCGAACTTCGCCCGGCCCGGGGAGGAAGCGCGGCACAACCAGGTTTACTGGCGGATGGGCTTTTGGGCCGCGATCGGGCCCGGGGCGAGCGCCCACCTTCCGGCGAGCGCCCCCGGGCACTACGCCGAGCGCAAGACAAACCCGCCGCTCTTTCGCTGGCTGGCGGGCGAGCCCCCCAGGGTCGAGCCCATCTCCCCCAAAGAGCACGTAAAGGAGGCGCTGATGATGGGGTTGAGGACGCGGGAAGGGGTGGACGTGACCGCGCTCGAGGCCAGGACCGGCCTTCTTCTCTGGCCCAGGCTCGCCCCCGCCGCCTCGCGCCTAGAAGAACGGGGGCTGCTTACGGTCAAGGGGCGGCGCCTCCTGCCCACCGAGGCCGGGCTCGACCTGGCTCACTCGGTGGTCTCGTCGCTCTGGGAGGCGCTTTCCTGAACCACCTTTAAGGGCTCGGCGAACCAGAGCGTGCGCTGGGGGAAAGGAATCTCGATCCCCGCCGCGTCCAGGGCCTTTTTCGCCGCCTCGGTGAGCTCGGCGGCGATCTTCGGCAGGCGGCGGATCTCGTGCTCGGGGATCCAGGCGACGATCTCGTAGTTGACGCTCGAGTCCCCGAGCCCCACCATCCAGACCTCGGGCGGCGGATGGGACAGGAGCGCCGGATGCGCCCGGGCCGCCGCCAGGAGCACGGGACGCACCTCGTCGGCCGCGTGCCGGTAGGCGACCCCGACGGGCACGTGGATGCGCAAGGGCCCGCCGGCGGAGAGGTTTTGGATCTCCTCCTTGGCGACCTGCGCGTTGGGGATGGCGATCTGCTCGTTGTCGAGGGTGCGGATGCGGGTGGTGCGCAGGGTGATGCGCTCGATCTGGCCGAGCTTGTCCCCGATGCGCACCCAGTCCCCGAGGTGGAAGGGCCGATCAAGGAGCAGCACCACGCCGGCGATGAAGTTGGAAAACGTGTCCTGGGCGGCGAGGCTCACGGCCAGCCCGGCGATCCCGAGGGCCCCGATCAGGGGGGCGATCTCCTTGCCAGCGATCATGTAGGCGGTCCAGGCCACCAGGATCGAGAGCGCCAGGTAGCGCACCAGCACCACCAGGTTGGGGTCCACCCCGTGCCGCTCCAGGTAGCGCTCGATGCCGAGCTCCACCGCGATCCAGCTGAGGTAGGCGACGGTGAGCTTGAGCCCGGCGAGCAGCACCCAGTCCGGCCGCCCCACCTCGAAGACCGCCGCCGCCCCGGCGATCAAAAACGTCCAGTAAAGCAGGTTCCAAAACCAGGCGACGAGCCGCCGTACCCGGGGGCCAAACCGGTTGAAGGCCAGGTCCGAGAGCCGCCGCAACAGGGCCCGGACCAGGTAGAGGAACCCGGCAAAGAGCAAGAAGGCAAGGAGCTTACCGGCAAAGGCCACCCAGGCCCGCGGGTCTGACGAGCCCCGGGGTAAGAGCGCCTCGATCGCCCGTCGAAAGGGCGCCCAGAACGCCATCTACCCCTCCCGCACCTCCACAAAAAGCCGGAGCAGCGCCGCCCGGTCGGGGGCGCCGAGGCGGACGTAGGGCCGGTCGAGAAAGAAGGGGCGGAACGCCGGGTGGGCCCTCGCCGCCGCCTCGCTCCTGGCCTCGGCCAGGGCCACGTGCCCGCGGGCAGCGGCGTGGGGAATCGGCCAGCCAAAGGCGGCGCGGACGTGGGCCTCGATCACCAGGGGAAAGAGCCAGGCGCGCGCCGTCGGGTAGGGCACGAAATCCAAATAGAGCCACTGCCCCTCAAACACCCCGGCCCTGAGCTCGAGCACGCCCTCGTGCCCGAGGGCCAAGAATAGCTTTTCGAGGTCGGAAAAAAGCGTCTTCGGGGCCGCGTAGGGCGCCACCCAGCCCCCCTCGACGCGCTCCGCCGCCGGCCAGACCTCAAGCCGCCCCTCCTGGAAGGCAGCGAGCACCAGGACCTCGGCCTCATAGTCCAGGGCCCGCTCGTAAACGTAGCGCCCTTCGAGCTCCGTGGGAGCCTCCCCGGGACCCTCGATCCGCCGCACCACGCGGCCGCTCGGGGCCCTGAGGAGGGCGGGCCAGCCGTGCACCAGCCCCAGCGCCTCCAGCTCGCCGGCGTTCCGGACCCGGCCAAAAGGCGGCGTGGGAAGGCCCAGGGCGCGAAAGAGCCTTTTCGCCACCAGAAGATCCGCGGCCGCGTCCAGCGCCCGCTGGGCGGGAAAGGCCCGCGGGTCACCGGCGAAGGCCTGGTTGGAGGCGCGAAAGAGGCGCTCGGCCTCGGGGGGCGGGGCCTCGGGATGCACCGGGACGGCCTCCAGCCCCAGGGGCACGGCCCCCCAGGCCCAAAGCTGGAGCCAGGGCGCGGTCAGCTCGATGCCGATCTTCATAGAAAAACTATAGCCGCCGCCAGACCGCGAAGGTGCGGTGGGCCATCCCCCGCAGCCCCCCGCCAAAGGCCACGAGTCCGAACCCCGGCACCGGCCGGGCGAGCTCGAAGGGCTCCCAGTAGTGGGGGCTGTTGGGCCGGCCCCGGCGTACCGCCTCCAGCCGGTCGAACCCCTCGATCAGGACCAGCCCCCCGGGAACGATGCGCTCGGCGAGGCGGTAGAGCAGGGGGCGGTGCACGAAGTAGCTGAGCACCGCCCCCGCGAACCGCCCAGGGGGCAGGGGCTCGGCGTCGTCCTCAAGATCCGCGGGCAGGACGTAGATCTCGGCTCCCGCCCTCTGTGCCGCCTCGCGCGCGCGAAAGAGCGCCGCGCGGCTTTTTTCAAGGAGCACCACGGGGTGGCCGAGGCTGGCCAAAAAAAGCGCGTTCCGCCCCGCCCCCCCGGCCAGGTCCAGCACCGGCCCCGGGGGCAGGCGGCCAGCGTAGTAGCGGACCACGAAGGCGGGCTCGACGGGCCCCGCGTCCGCCTGGTAGTGGGCCTCCCAGTCCCGCGGCACTACTTGACGATGGCGAGCCGCACCGGGACGGTGATCTCGCGGCCGTCCCGGCGGACCTTGAGCACCACCACGTCGCCGGGCTTCTTGGCAAAGAGCACCGCCCGCAGGTCCTCGATGCTGCAGACCTGGACCTTGTCGGCGCCGACGATGACGTCACCGCCCACGCCGAGCTCGATCACGTCCCCGGCGGGGGTGTAGAGGTAGATGAACTTCTTCGCCCCCTTAAGCCCCGCCTTCTCGGCCGGGGAGCCCTTCTCCACTTTCTGGATCACCAGGCCGCAGTCGGGAATCTTGTAGCGCTTTTTGAGCTTGTCCGGGTAGGCCCGGGCGGGCAGCACGGTCACCCCGAGCCGCGGCCGACTCTTGATGATCTCGTCCGCGGTGAGGGTCTTGCCCGCCCTCATCTGGGGCAGGTACTCCTTGGCCAGGTTGATGGGGATGGCGAACCCGATCCCGGCGAACTGGGGCGCGCCCACCTGGCCGGTAGGGGTGAAGATGGCGGCGTTGATCCCGATCACCTCGCCGCGGGAGTTGATCAGCGGGCCGCCGGAGTTGCCGGGGTTGATGGCAGCGTCGGTCTGGATCAGGTAGGGCACCAGCCCCGACTCCACCCCGGGGTTCTTGCGGATCGCGGAAACGATGCCCTCGGTGACGGTGAACTCCAGGCCAAACGGGTTGCCGATGGCCACCGCCTTCTGCCCCACCAGCACCTTGTCGGAGTCGCCAAGGGGCAGGGGGTGAAGCTTGTCCTTCGGGGCGTCCACCTTCAAAAGGGCGATGTCCATCGGTGGCACCGCTCCCACCACCTTGGCCTGGTAGGCCTTGGGGTCGCCCTGGAAGCGGATCTCGATCACGTCGGCGCCCTTGACCACGTGGTAGTTGGTGAGGATGTAGCCCGCCTTGTCGATCACGAACCCCGAGCCCGTGCCCTGCCGCGGCGGCTCGATGAAAGGCTGGAAGAAGGGCGCGAAGTCCTCGAAGCCCGGGGGCAGCTGGGGCCGGACCACCTTGGCCTTGGTACGCACGGCGACGTAGACCACCCCGGGGCCCCGCTCCCTGACGATCTCGATGGTGTTGCGCTCGTTCTCCAACAGGCCCTGGGTCTCGTTATAGGCGGCGAAAACCTGTGATACCAGAAGGAACGCTGCGAGCAGTCCAGCCAGGCGTTTCATGGGGCCAGTCTAGGGGGCGTTCCTCAGGCGGACGTGAGAATGGGGGGCTCGGGTAAGCTAAGATCGTGCGCGTCTTCGTCATCAACCCCGGCTCCACCAGCACCAAGGTCGCGCTGGCCACCTGCTCCCCCGAGGGCATCCGGGTCGAAAAAGAATACGTGGCCCCGGCCACCATCGGCGAGACCCCGGAGGAGGACTTCAAAGCCCGCCTCCCCTGGGTCCAATCCCAGGCCGAGGCCCTCGCCCCCTTCGACGCCATCGCCGCCCGCGGGGGGCTTTTCGGCCCCCTTGCGGCGGGGGTGTATGCGGTTGACGAAGCGCTCGTCGAGCTCGGGCTCAAGGCCCCCTATGGCTACCACCCGGCCAACCTGGGGGCCCCGCTAGCAGCGGCGCTCAGCCGCGACCTCGGGGTGCCCGCCTTCGTCGTGGACCCCCCGACCATCGACGAGATGCTGCCCGAGGCCAAGGTCTCGGGGGTCCCCGGCATTCAGCGCCAGAGCCGGGTGCACGCCCTCAACCTGCGCTACGTCGCCCGCCTGGCGGCGAAAAAGCTCAACAAACGCCTCGACGAGGCGGTGCTGGTCGGCGCCCACCTGGGGGGCGGCGCCAGCGTCGCCCTCTTTTTGCGCGGCCGCATGGCCGACACCACCGACGCCCTGCTGGGCGAAGGGCCCTTTAGCGCCAACCGCGCCGGCACCACCCCCATCCACGGCGTCTTGAAGCTGGTGCGCGAGCGGGGGCTCGACGCCGCCCGGCACGTGCTCGGCCGGCGCTCGGGCTTTCTGGGCCTGCTTGGCACCGACGACCTCAAGGCCATCGAGACCCGCCTGGACGAGCCCGAGGTTCGCGTCGTGGTCGAGGCCTACGCCCTCCAGATCGCCAAGAACCTCGCCGCCCTCAGCGTGCACGCGCCCCCCGACGCCTTCTTCCTGACCGGGGCTGCGGCGCGCTTTGGCCACGTCGCCGACCGGGTCGAGGCGCGGGTGGGCTTCATCGCCCCGGTGCTGCGCTTCCCCGGCCAGTTCGAGCACGAGGCCCTGGCCGAGGGGGCCTGCCGGGCGCTTGCCGGCCAGGAGGAGGTGCGCCGCTATGGCCATTGAGTTCGGCGAGATCGAGCCCATCCGCTCGATGAACCAGCTCCTCGACCTGGCCCGGCTGATCGCCCAGGTCAAGGGGCCCAAAAAGGTCGCGGTGGCGGCCGCCAACGAGGCCCACGTCATCGAGGCGGTGAACGAGGCCCGCATCGAGGGGCTGATCCACCCCATCCTCTTCGGCAACCCCGAGCGCATCCGCCGCATCGCCGAGGAGCTCGGCATCAAGCCCAGCGCCCTCGAGGTGCGCCCCGCGCGCGACCCCGTCGAGGCCGCCGAGCTCGCCACCAAGGCGGTCTCCGCCGGCGAGGCCGACATCCTGATGAAGGGGCTGGTGCAGTCGGCCGACTTCCTGCGCGCCGCCCTCAACCGGGACTGGGGCCTGCGCGCCGGGCGGCTGCTCTCCCACGTCTTGGTCTTCGAAGCCAATGGGTTCGACCGCCTCTTTTTCATGTCCGACGGGGCGATGAACATCAACCCCGGCCTCAAGGAGAAGATCCAGATCGTCGAGAACGCCGTCACCCTGGCCCACGCACTCGGCATCGCGGTCCCCAAGGTGGCGCTGCTCGCGGCCGTCGAGGTGGTCAACCCGGAGATGGAGACCTCGGTCGAGGACGCCATCATCGCCAAGATGGCGGACCGGGGCCAGATCAAGGGCGCGATCGTAGACGGGCCGCTGGCGCTCGACAACGCGGTCAGCGAGGAGGCCGCCCGCATCAAGGGCATCAAGAGCCCCGTAGCCGGCAAAGCCGATGTCCTGATCGTCGACAACATAGACGTGGGCAACGTCTTCTATAAGAGCCTGATCTACTTCGCCCGGGTCCAGGGCGCGGGGATCATCATGGGCGCCCGCGCACCGCTGGTGCTCACCAGCCGCGCCGACCCGGAGGCGGTGAAGTTCAACTCCCTGGCGCTCGCTGTGGTGCTGGCCGAGCGCCTCCCCTACGTGGCCTAGTCGAAGACGATGGTCTTGTTCTCGTAGACCAAGACCCGGTCCTCGAGGTGGGCGGCGACCGCCTCGGCCAGCACCCGTTTTTCCAGGTCGCGGCCCTTTTCCATCAGGTCGCGCACGCCATCCCGGTGGCTAACCCGGACCACGTCCTGGGCGATGATCGGCCCGGCGTCGAGCTCGGCGGTGACGTAGTGGGCGGTGGCCCCGATCAGCTTCACCCCCCGGGCGTAGGCCTGGTGGTAGGGCCTGGCCCCGGCGAAGGCGGGCAGGAACGAGTGGTGGATGTTGATGATCCGGTTCGGGTAGCGGTCCACGAAAGCGGGCGAGAGGATCTGCATGTAGCGGGCCAGGATGACGAGCTCCACCCCGGCCTCGCCGAGAAGGTCGAGCATCTGAAGCTCGGCCTCGGCCTTCTTCCCCCGCTCGACGGGGACGTGATAAAAGGGCAGCCCGAAGGCCTCGACCGCCCCCTTGAGCTCGGCGTGGTTGCCGATCACGAGCTTCAAGTCCATGGGCAAGGCCCCCCGGCGCCAGCGCCAGAGCAGCTCCAAAAGCGCGTGATCGGCGCGGCTCACCAGGATGGCGGCGGGCTTTTTCCGCGCCGCCCAGGCAAAGCGAAAGCGCCCCCCGAGGGGGGTGGCCACCTCCTCGGCAAAGCGCGCCTTCAACGCGCGGGCGTCGAGGTCCAGGTGGCGGGCGTCAAAGACCACGCGCATGAAGAACTGGCCGCCCTCGGGGTCGGTGGAGTGCTGCTGCAAATCCACGATGTTGGCCCCGTGGGCAAAGAGGAAGCCGCTGACCCGGGCGACGATGCCCGGCCGGTCGTCGGAGGAAAAGAGCAGGCGCACGAGCCCCACGCCCGCCATGTTAGGGCAAACACTTTTGACCGGGTTTAGATAAATACCCTGCGGGGGTTAGGGACCTTTGTCCCAAGAAAAAGCCGGAGGTATGATGTCCCCGGACTATAGATCGAAGGAGGTACGGCTATGAAGGAAGACAAAGGCATGGATCGGCGCGAGTTCATGAAGCGGACCGGCGCCACCGCGGCGATGCTGGGCCTGTTTCCCAGCGTGTTCAACGTAGCCCGGGCCCAGGCCAAGCCCACCGCGGACCAGGTGATCAAGGGTAAGGATCCGCGGCTGATCGTGCACAATACCTCGACCGGGGTGGTGGAGACGCCGCTCGAGCTATTGCGCGAGCATGAGATCACCCCTAAGGAGCTGCTCTACGTCCGTAACAACCAGGTGCTCGCGGGGGGCAAGACCCTCGAGCCCATCCCCCTGGAGGGCTGGTTCATCGAGATCGTGGGCCTGGTGCACCGCCCGGCCAAGATCGAGGCCACCGCGCTGAAAGAGCTGCCCCAGCACGAGGTCACCATGGTGCTCCAGTGCTCGGGCAACGGCCGCAGTTTCTTCGCCAAGTATTCCAAGAAGACCAGTGGCACCCAGTGGAAGCACGGCGGCATGGGTCAGACGGTCTGGAAGGGCCCAAAGCTCAAAGACGTCCTGGAGAAGTACAAGGTCGAGGTCTACGAGCCCGCGGCCAAGTTCCTCACCGCCAACGGCCGGGACGAACCCTCGGGCAAAAAGCCGGACTTCGAGCACAGCCTGCCCTGGACCGACCCCTACGTGCGCGAGAACGCCATCCTGGCCATTGAGATGAACGGCGAGCCGATCCCCGCTGTGCACGGTGGTCCGGTGCGGCTGATCGTGCCCGGCTACTACGGCACCATGAACGTCAAGTGGGTGGGCACGCTGCGCTTCGAGGCCCACGAGTCCTACAACTACAACCAGATCCCACGCTACCGCGTGCCCCTCTACCCGGTGGAACCGGGCAAGTTCTCGAAGAAGGACTACACCTTCGAAAACTCCCGGCCCAACTGGCACCTGAAGATCAAGGCGGTGATCTTCGCCCCGCTCGACGGCGAGAAGGTTTCAGCCGGGCTGGTGCGGGTCAAGGGCGTGGCCTTCAACGACGGCGTGGTCCCCATCGAGCAGGTCCAGGTCTCCACCGACATGGGCAAGACCTGGACCACGGCCGCCCTGAAGCCCGGCAAGTCCCCCTTCGGCTGGACCTACTTCGAGGCGCCGCTGGTGCTGAAGAAGGGCGAGGTCGAGATCTGGGTGCGAGCGGTGGACAAGCTCGGCCGCGCCCAGCCGCTCGACGGTGGCATCCACTGGAACCCCTCGGGCTACGAGTGGAACGGCGCCGACCGCATCAAGGTGACCGTTAGCTAACCCCCGCACAACGAGGCCTGGGGAGTTTCCCCAGGCCTCTTTTGCGACCCACACCTATACCCTATGGAGGTAATCATGAAAAAGCACCTGCTCGCGTTGACCGTCTTTTTTACCCTGGGAGCGGGCCTGGCCCAGCTCAGCGAGCTTCCCCCAGGACCGGGCCGTGACCTGGCCTTTACCAAGTGCCAGCAGTGCCACGATCTCGGCTACGTGCTTGACTCGGCCGGGATTGACCGGGAGGAGTGGAAGGACCTGATCGAGTCCATGATGGACGCGGGGCTCGAGCTCACCCCGGAGGAGTTCGCCATCCTGCTCGACTACTTCTCGACCTACATGGGCCCGAACCCGCCGCCCCCGCCGGAGAAAGTCGAGGAAAAGGTGGCCCTGGACGTCAAGGGCATCGACGTCTACACCAAGTCCTGCGTGGCCTGCCACGGAAAGGACGGCCAGGGTGTACCCGGGGCCTTCCCGCCGCTGGCCAACAACCCCTACGTGGCCAAGGACCGCGCCTACCCTGCCTTGGTCGCGCTCTTTGGGCTAACCGGCCCCATCGAGGTCAACGGCCAGACCTATAACGGCATCATGCCCTCGTTCGCCCACCTGTCCGACGCCGAGATCGCCGCGGTGGTCGAGTTCGTGCGCACCCACTTCAACGCCGAGCTCCTGCCCAAGGACTATAAGCACCTCACTGCCGAGGAGATCAAGGCCCTCCGGGCGAAAAAGCTCACCCCGGACCAGGTCCACGCCTACCGGGAGAAGATCAAGGTCAAGTAGGCGCCTAGCGCTTCCCTCCCCCGCCCCCTGGGCGGGGGTTTTTTTCTTACCATGAGGGCATGAAGCAGATTGACCTCAACGCCGACGCCGGCGAGTCCTTTGGCCCCTGGAAGATGGGCCAGGACGAGGCCCTCTTCCCCCTTTTGACCTCGGTCAACCTGGCCACCGGCTTCCACGCCGGCGACCCCCGCACCATGCAAAAAAGCGTTCGCATGGCGAAGGCGCACGGGGTGGCCGTGGGCGCCCACCCGGGCTTTCCCGACCTGGTGGGGTTCGGCCGGCGGGACCTGGCGATCAAGCCGGAGGAGGCCTACACCGACGTGCTCTACCAGATCGGGGCGCTTTTCGCTTTCTTAAAGGTGGAGGGCCTTCCCCTCCACCACGTCAAGCCCCACGGCGCCCTCTACCTGCGGATGCTAAAAGACCGCGCCCTTGCCGAGGCGGTGGCCCAGGCGGTCAAGGACTTTGATCCCGAGCTCCCGCTCGTGCTCCTCGGCGGCACGCTCATGGAGGAGGCGGCCCGGGCCGTGGGAGCGCGCTACGTTCGCGAGGCCTTCCCCGATCGGGCCTACCTCTCGGACGGCCGGCTCGCCCCCCGCAGCATGGCCGGGGCGCTGATCCGCGACCCCGAGCGAGCAGCGGAGCGCGCGGTAGCGATGGTGCTCGAGGGCGAGATCGAGGCCCTCGACGGCGGCCGCGTGCGCATCGAGGCCGAGACGCTTTGCGTCCACGGCGACAACCCCGAGGCGGTGGCCATCGCTCGCGCGGTGCGCGGGGCGCTGGAAAAAGCTGGGGTCACGCTGGCGGCCTACTGAGCCAAAAGAGCAGCAAGAGCCCGAGCCAAAGCGCCACGGCCGGCAGCACCTTCGAAATCCGCCAGCGAAAGGCAAGGGCAAAGCCGACGCTATAGGCCAGCATCATCGAGGCCAGGTTGGCCCAAAAGAGCAGGAACGCCCCCAGCGCCCGCGCCGGTTCTTGAAGGGCGAAAAGCGCCCCCGCGCCCACCAGCGGCGGCAGCAGTGCCAGGGCCACCATCACCCCCACCAGGCTGGTGGAAAAGCCCCCAAAAAGCGCCGCCACCCCGATCGCCCCGGCGACCAGCGCCAGCGCCAGGTCGGCAAGGTTGGGGTCAGTGCGGGCCAGCAAGAGCGCCCCCGGGGTAAAGGGCA
>Ga0256832_1000809_pt1 | contig 20640 bp, 20 predicted proteins | sample 134614metaG_FD_190534 | JGI IMG/M metagenome (GOLD analysis project Ga0256832, IMG submission 190534) | Hydrothermal vent microbial communities from Lau Basin, Pacific Ocean - 134-614 | ecosystem: Environmental > Aquatic > Marine > Hydrothermal vents | place: Pacific Ocean: Lau Basin | collected... | reverse complement strand
GCGGTCAGGAACGCGGCCTGGTGCTCGTCACGGGTCCCACCGGCTCCGGTAAGTCCACCACCCTGGCGGCGCTGATCGACCACATCAACGCCAACTACCCCAAGAACATCATCACCATCGAAGACCCAATCGAATACCTGCACAAGAACAAGAAGAGCCTGGTCGTGCAGCGCGAGGTGGGCGTGGACACCGACTCCTTCCAGTCGGGCCTCAAGTTCTCCATGCGGCAGGACCCCGACGTCATCCTGATCGGTGAGATGCGCGACCGCGAGACGGTCGAGGCGGCCATCACCGCGGCGCAGACGGGCCACCTGGTCTTCTCGACGCTGCACACCCTCGACTCGATCCGCACCATCAACCGCATCATCGACTTCTTCCCGTTGCACGAGCACCAGCAGATCCGCATCCTGCTGGCCGAGTCGCTTTTGGGCATCGTCTCCCAGCGCCTCTTGCCGCGCGCCGACGGCCGCGGCCGCGCGCTCGCGCACGAGGTGCTCGTGGCCACGCCGCTGATCCGCGAGTACATCAAGGACGAGGTCAAGACGCCCCAGATCAAAGAAGCCCTCATGGACGACAACACGCGCGGCATGCACACCTTCGACCAGCACCTGGTCGAGCTCTACAACGAGGGCATCATCTCGCTCGAGGACGCCCAGGACTTCGCCACCAGCCCGCACGAGTTCAAACTGCTGCTCACCCAGATGACCGGCCAGAGCTTCACCGACTGACCCGTGCCTTACAATCAGGGCGGGAGGTTGGCATGCTCGTAACCGGTCTGGAGATCCTGTCTGAGGCCCGCAAACAAGGCTACGGCGTCGGCGCTTTCAACACCAACAACATGGAGATCACCCAGGCGATCCTGGAGGCCGCCGAAGCGAAGCGCAGCCCGGTCATCCTCGCGTTATCCGAGGGGGCGCTCAAGTACGGGGGGCGCGAGCTCACCACCATGGTGCGCGAGGCGGCGCGCGACGCCACCGTGCCCGTCGCGGTGCACCTCGACCACGGCTCCTCCTACGAGTCGGTGCTGCGGGCGCTGCGCTACGGCTTCACCTCGGTGATGATCGACAAGTCGGGGGAAGACTTCGAAACCAACGTCCGCGAGACCCGGCGCGTCGTCGAGGCGGCCCACGCCGTGGGGGCGAGCGTCGAGGCCGAGCTGGGCCGCCTCGCGGGCATCGAAGAGCACGTGGCCGTGGACGAAAAGGACGCCCTACTCACCAACCCGCGCGAGGCGCAGCTCTTCGTCGAACAAACCGGCATCGACTTCCTGGCGGTGGCCATCGGCACCTCGCACGGTCCCTACAAGGGCAAGGGGCGGCCCTTCATCGATCACGAGCGCCTCGTCAAGATCGCCGGGTTGCTGGGCGAAGGCTACCCGCTGGTGCTGCACGGGGCGAGCGGGGTGCCCCAGGAGCTGGTCGAGCGCTTCCGCGCCGCCGGCGGCGAGATCGGCGACGCCCACGGCATCGCTCCCGAGGACATCCAGAAGGCCATTTCCGAGGGCATCGCCAAGATCAACACCGACACCGACCTGCGCCTCGCCTTCACCACCCGCGTGCGCGAGGTGCTGAACGAGAACCCCAAGGTCTTCGATCCGCGCAAGATCCTGGGCCCGGCGCGCGAAGAGATGCGCGGGGTCGTCGAGGCGCGCATGGACCTGTTCGGATCCGCCGGCAAGGCCTGAACTTCTTTGAGAGGAAAAGAAGAACCCGGCGTGCAGCCGGGTTCGTTGCTTGGGAGGGGTCAGTTGGAAACCGTGTATTCGCCGCTCTTGTCGGCTGTTTGGATCTCGAGGCCGGGCAGCCGCGGCAGCGGGCTGGGTATGGGTAGAGGATCGGCGGCCAGAATCTCGCCGATGGTCTTGTTGGCCATCACCGCGATGGCGTCCCAGGCGACCCGGTCGCCCGGCAGCGGCTTGGTTCCAGCAAAGCCGGGCGCGCCGCTGAGGTCGGGCAAGGTGTAGCTCTGGCTGCCAGCCAGCCAGCCTTTGCTAACCACCACGAACTCCCGCAAGAGGCTCTTGCCGAAGAAGAAGGCGTAGCCGATCAGGTTGGGGTCGGAGTAGGTGAGGTTGCCAAAGGTGGGGAGGGCGTTTTCTTGCACGCTCGGATCGAACCAGGCAGCCGGCAGGCTAAAGCTGATATCGCCGCCCGCGTAGTCGAATACCAGGCTGTTGTGCATGGAGTGGACGTTGGTGTTGCGTCTGGCCACGGCCTCGGCGTAGTAGACATCGCCACTCTCGGCACCCGGAACCAGCCAGTAGCTGCCGCCGGTGGCGTCACCGGCGCCGAGGGCCGGGTTGTGGTCAGGATCGCCCGAGCTGTGGGGAATTGGCAGTCCCTTCTTAGAAACGAAGCCCACGCCGAAGAAGGTCGAGCTGGCGTCGGCCGGGGCGGTGAATCCCGCAACCGTGTTGCTCGCCGGCGCGTCCGTGCTGCCGAGCTCGAAGGAGCAGGGGCTGGCGGCGGGGCAGAGAGGCGGTTGTGAGGCGTCGAAGTCGCGCACGAAGCGGATGCGCTCGACGAACTGTGGCGTGACTTTAGTGGAGCTGTCCGAATAGGCCACTATCAGCAGGTCGCGGTTGGATTCGGGGCTAAAGATCAGTGAAGCGGGATTGCCCAAAGAGGTTTGCCTGTTGTCCCAGGCGGTGTGCAGCCAGACTTTGTCGTAACCGGAGTCGCCCGCGGCGGCAACCGCCTTGACGCTCTCCGCCGGCGTAATCGCCGAGCCGAGGGCGTTGGGGCAGGGTGCTTTGATGGCGGTGGCTTCGTCGGTGGTGAGCTGGTAGACGTTGACCGAGCTATGGATGCCGTTGAGCGGCACGGCCGGACAGCCAACGGCCACTCCGTATTTCGTTTCGCCGTCGGGAACGGTGAACGAGTAAACGCCCAGGTCTTCCTGCGTGGCCATCTGCCAGTCGCCATCACCGACCTGGTAGACGACCGTGGCGATTCTTGGGTCGCCGCCGCCGTAAGGGGAGATCACATTGACCGTCACCTTGGTGCCTTCAGGCTCCTGGTTACGCTGGTTGCAGCCCCCCAGCCAGAGAGCCGCGCTCAACAGGGCCAAAGCAGGCAACGCGTACGACCTCTTCATGGCGCACCTCCCGTAGAGAACCGGGTACGTCAACGCAGCTCGAACGCACGGTGTACGCAAAAAGATTGTTCCCTCACCCGCATTTTCCTCCTGCTGCGCGCGTTTGGCAAGGGGCACGCCTCCTGCGTTCACGCCCCCGTTTCGGGGTGTTGTTCTTCATCTTCGCGGACTATGCTGAGCGGTATGCACGCCGTGGAGTTCATCGAGAAGAAGCGTGACGGCGGGGAGCACACCTCTGCCGAACTGTACGCGTGGATTACCGCCTACGTGCGCGACGCACTGCCCGATTACCAGATGGCGGCATGGCTGATGGCCGTTTTCTTTCAGGGCATGACGCCCCGGGAGACGGCCGAGCTAACCCTGGCCATGGCGCACTCCGGCGAGATGATGGACCTCGCGGGGTTGGGCGTGACGGTGGACAAGCACTCCTCCGGAGGCGTCGGCGACAAGACCACGCTGGTGGTCGCCCCCCTTCTGGCGGCTGCCGGTCTGGTCGTGGCCAAGATGAGCGGCCGCGGCCTCGCCCATACCGGGGGCACGATCGACAAGCTGGAGAGCATCCCGGGATGGCGGGCCGAGCTTAGCGACGAGGAGTTCCTGCGCCAGGCGCGCGAGGTGGGGCTGGTGATTGCGGGCCAGTCCAAGAACCTGGCCCCCGCCGACGGCAAAATGTACGCTCTGCGCGACGTCACGGGCACGGTGCCCTCGATCCCGCTGATCGCCAGCTCGATCATGTCGAAGAAGCTGGCGGCCGGGGCGCGCATCATCACCCTGGACGTCAAGGTGGGTAAGGGGGCCTTCATGAAAGACCTCGAGCACGCCCGCGAGCTGGCCCGGCTGATGGTTTCGATCGGCCGGCACTCAGGCCGCGAGGTGAGGGCGGTGCTCAGCCAGATGGACCAACCGCTGGGACGGGCGGTGGGGAACGCCATCGAGGTGCGCGAAGCGATCGCCACCCTGCAGGGCGAGGGACCCGCCGACCTGACCGAGCTCTCGCTGGCGTTGGCGCGCGAGGCGCTCGAGGCCGCCGGCGAGGACCCCGCCCGGGCCGAGGCGGTCTGGAAGAGCGGTGCGGCGCTCGACAAGCTGCGCGCCTTCGTGGCCGCCCAGGGGGGCGACGCACGCGTGGTGGACGATCCCGAGCGGCTCGAACTCGCCCCGGATGTTTCCGAGGTGCGCGCCGGAAGCGACGGTGTGGTGGCCGAGCTGGACGCCCTCGACGTGGGGCGCGCGGTCTTGCGGCTCGGCGGCGGCCGGGAGCGTAAGGGGGACACGATCGACCACGGGGTGGGCGTGCTCCTCCACAGGAAGGTTGGCGATTCCGTGCGCCGGGGTGATATACTGGCAGAGGTATTTCACCGTGAGGGTCGCGGTCTTAGTGAAGCCAGCGAGCTATTGCAGCAAGCGTTTCGCATCGCCCACGACGCATCCCCACCCCCGTTGATATTGGAAGTCGTTGCGTAGATGCGGTTTTTCTTTGGTTTGGAGAAGCCGCGCCCCCAGGAGACCTTAGCTGCTATGAGACGACGCGTATCCGAACGGTACACCATCCTGATCGCCCGCACCGGACGGGTGCCGCTCACGCTGAGCCTGCGCCCGTGGACCGTGGCTGCCGTGGCCTTGCTGGTGCTGGTCTGGGTGGGCATCGGCGGGTACATGGGTTACAGGGTTGCGGCACTCCAGGACGCCGAAAAGCGGATCGAGCGGCTCACCGAACAGGTGCGGCAGCTCTCCCTCGAGCTGGCCGCCGAGCGCAGCCGTAACGAGAACCTCGCGGGCAGGGCGGCGGAGATGCTCGAGGAGCTCGACGCGCTCGAGGGCGAGATCAACCGCCTGCGCGAGCGTGCCGGCCTCCCCAAGGTCGAGCTCACCCCCGTCAAGGGCCAGGACGCCACCTCGGAGGGGCAGGGCGGCGGCGGAAGGCCCCTCTCGGCCGAGGACCTCTACGGACTGACCGCAGAGCGCATCAAGGCGCTCACGAGCGTTCTGGACGCCGAGGTCGAACCTGCGCTGCAGGAGACCCTGGCCAAGGAGGCCGCCCGTCCCAGCGGATACCCCCTGAGGGTCAATACCTACGTCGCGTCGGGTTTTGGCACCCGCCGCAATCCCTTCGGGCGCGGTTACGAGTTTCACGACGGCATCGACCTCCCCGCCTGGTACGGCACCCCCGTCTACGCCACCGCGCCGGGCAAGGTCATCGAGACCGGCTGGTTGAGCGTCTTTGGCCGCTACGTCAAGATCGATCACGGCTACGGTTTTCGCACCCTCTACGGCCACATGTCCAAGATCCTCGTGAAGCGCGGCCAGCGGGTGGAGCGGGGCGAGGTCGTGGGCCGGGTGGGGAGCACCGGCCGTTCGACCGGTCCCCACGTGCACTACTCGGTCTACATCTGGGGCAAGGCCGTAAACCCCACCCCCTACCTGGAAGCACCCAGCTACGCAAACCGGTAAACTACACACTATGTTTGGCCGTAAACCCACCCCCCAGCCCAAAGGGAGCACCTCCTCGCAGACCCCCACCTTCGTAGCTGCGGGCACCCAGATTCACGGCGACCTCAAGGCCAAAGGGCCGGTACGCGTGGACGGCGTGATCCTGGGCTCCATGCTCATCGACGGCGACCTGGAGATTGCTCCGGGCGGTCGCGTCGAGGGCGAAGAGGTGCGCGCCCGTAACATCCTCGTGAACGGCGAGGTGCGCGCCAAGATCGTTGCCGACGGCAAGCTGACCCTCACCAAGCGCGCCCACGTGGAGGGCGACGTCGTGGCCAAGGCGCTCGACATCGAAGCGGGCGCGACCTTCGTGGGACGCAGCGTTACCGGGGACGGTAAACAGCTTTCCCCCACGATCACCTCGGAAACGCCCCCCGGGGGCAGGACCCCACCCGCCAAGGAGGAATAATGGCCCTCGATCGGCTGTTCCGCCGCCGCAGGACGCGGGGAGGCGGTCGCGACGTACCCGAGCTCTGGCTCAAGTGCCCCGCCTGCGAGGCGCAGATCTACAAGAAGGACCTCGAGGCCAACCTGATGGTCTGCCCCGAGTGCGGGCACCACTTCCGCCTGGGCGTGGAGGAGCGGGTGCGGCTGCTGCTGGACGAGGGTACGTTCGAAGTCACGACCGGCCGGGTCCAGCCCGAAGACCCGCTGCGCTTCGAGGATACGGAACCCTACCGCGAGCGCCTCGCGCGCTACCGCGAGAAGACGGGCCGCCCCGACGCCATCTACGGGGGTACCGGTGCCGTGGAGGGCGTCCCTACGTTGCTCCTGGCGATGGACTACGCCTTCGCGGGGGGCTCGATGGGCTCGGTCGTGGGCGAGGAGATCGCCCGCGGTGCGGAACAGGCGGCCGCGGAGGGGCGGGCGCTGGTCATCGTCGCCGCTTCCGGCGGCGCGCGCATGCAGGAGGCCGCCCTCTCCTTGATGCAGATGGCCAAGACCACGATGGCGCTCGACCGCCTCTGGGAACGGCGGCTGCCCTACGTCTCCATCCTCACCGACCCCACCACCGGGGGGGTGACCGCCAGCTTCGCGGCCCTGGCCGACGTGATCCTGGCCGAGCCGGGGGCGCTCATCGGCTTCGCCGGGCCGCGGGTGATCAAGCAGACGATCCGGCAGGACCTGCCCGAGGGCTTCCAGCGTTCCGAGTTCCTGCTGCAGCACGGGATGCTCGATCAGGTCGTCCCGCGCGAGCGCCTCAGGTCCACGCTGGCCCAGGTGCTGCGCCTGCTGCACCCCGAAGGAGCCAAGACCCGTGGCGCTTGAGTTCGAACAACCCATTCTCGAGCTCGAGGCCCGCATCCGTGAGCTGCGCGAGTACGCCGAAGAGAAGGACGTCGACCTCTCCGACGAGATCGGGCTCTTGCAGCAAAAGCTCGAGCGTCTCCAGAAGGAGACCTTCGCCAACCTGAGCCGCTGGCAACGCGTGCAGCTGGCGCGGGCGCCCGGTCGTCCCACCACCCTGGACATCGTCGAGAACGTCTTCGAAGACTTCATCGAGCTACACGGCGACCGCGCCTTCGCCGACGATCCGGCGGTCGTGGCCGGCCTGGCCCGCTTCCGGGGTTCGAGCGTGGTGGTGGTTGGGCATCAGAAGGGGAAGACGACCAAGGAAAACATCCACCGCAACTTCGGCATGCCGCACCCCGAGGGTTACCGCAAGGCCATGCGGATGATGGATCTGGCCGACCGCTTCGGGTTTCCGTTCGTCAGCCTCATCGACACGCCCGGGGCCTATCCCGGGGTTTCGGCCGAGGAGCGGGGGCAGGCGTGGGTCATCGCGCAGTCGATTCAGCGTATGGGCCGCCTCAAGGTGCCCGCGGTGGCGGTCATCCTGGGCGAAGGCGGTTCGGGTGGGGCGCTCGCGATCGGCGTGGGCAACCGCGTGCTCATCATGGAGAACGCCTGGTACTCGGTGATCAGCCCCGAGTCCTGCGCGGCCATCCTCTGGCGCGACGCCGCGCAGGCCGAGGCCGCCGCGGAGGCGCTCAAGCTCACCGCCCACGACCTGCGCGAGCTCGGGGTGGTGGACCGCATCGTTCCCGAACCCGGCGGCGGCGCGCACCGCCATCCCGAGCGGGCCATGCAGGCCCTCGCCGAGGCGCTGGCCGAGGAGCTCGAAGCGCTCGAGCCCCTTGGCCCCGAGGAGCTCGTCGAGGACCGCTACCGCCGCTTCCGGCGGATGGGCGCGGTGCGCATCGAATAAGAAGCACGAGATAAAAATTAAAGTTTATTACACCTTGTTTACATCTTCTCGTGCGGTGGCGGGGTAGGCTGGAGTTGGAGGTGAAGCATATGCGCAACTTGCTATTCTCGCTGGCCCTGCTGCTTGGCGGGACGGCGCTCGCCCAGGCGAAGATCTCCCCCCAGGGGATCATCGTCAACCCCACGCCCGGCGACCTCGCCGTCACCGTTTGGGTCGACAAGGACCCGGGCCGTAGCGGCAACGCCGTCTACAAGATCGGCGAACCCATCCGTATCGGCGTCAAGGTCAACCGCGACGCCTACGTCTACCTGTTCAACATCAACGCCGACGGCAGCGTCGACCTGATCCTTCCCAACGCCTACGACCGCAACAACCGCCTGCGCGCGGGAGAGGCGCGCACCTATCCACCGTCGGGAGCGCGTTACGAGTTCACCATCACCGGTCCCGAAGGTGAAAATTACGTGTTGGCGCTGGCCTCGCTCAAGCCCCTCAGCCTGGGCGACATCGCCGACGTGAAGAGCGGGCGCGTGAACCTGAGGGGGCTCAGGAACCTCTCGCAGACGCTTTCGATCGTCGTACGTCCCGTGCCCAACCGCGAATGGGCCACGGACGCGCTCCGCTACTACGTGGGCCGCAGGGTCGCACCGCCGCCCCCGCCCCCCAGCGTGGGCACCCTTTCGGTGGACTCGAGCCCCGCGGGCGCCAAGGTCTACATCGACGGAGCCTACCGCGGCCGTACCCCGCTCGCCCTCGAGCTCAGACCCGGCAGCCACGACGTCGAGCTGCGCCTCGCCGGTTACGAGACCTACCGCGCCCGCGTCCAGGTGCGCCCGGGGCAGACCACGCGCCTGAGCCCCAGGCTGGTGCGCCTGGTCCGCACGGGTACGCTCTACATCGACTCGTCCCCCCAAGGCGCCGAGGCCTTCGTGGACGGGGAGCGCGTGGGCCGCACGCCCGTGCAGCTGGCGCTGGACGAAGGTACCCACGAGGTCGAGCTGCGCCTCGCCGGCTACGAGCCCTACCGGGCCCGCGTCCAGGTGCGCGCCGACCAGACGACGCGCCTAAGCCCGCGCCTGACGCCGGTCGTCCGCACCGGGACGCTCGAGGTGACGTCCGATCCGGACGGCGCAGAGGTGTACGTAGACGGCAGCTACCGCGGGCGTACGCGGTTGCTGGTGGAGCTCGAGGCCGGTGTGCACGAGGTCGAGGTGCGCCTGGGCGGCTACACCAGCTACAAGGCGCGGGTTCGCGTCGAGGCCGGCCAGACCACGCGGGTGCACGCGCGCCTGGCCTCGGCCAAGGCCACGCTCGACCTCAGCGTCAACGCAGACGCCCAGGTGTTCCTCGACGGCTACTTCCTGGGCAAGACCAAGCACGGGCGGCTTACCGTCAAGGTTTCCCCCGGGCTGCGTGAACTCGTGGTGCTGGCCCCGGGCCATCACGCCTACGTAGAGACGGTCCGGCTCGACCCCGGCGGGTTCCACAAGATCATCGTCCGGTTGCAGCGCATGCGCTGACGGAGCAACCCCCACCCCCGCCGCCTTCTTCGCGGCGGGGGTGTTATCGTAGCCTTGTGGACGCTGTCGTTCTCGCGGGCGGTTCGCCCGACGACCCCCTGGCTCAACGCTACGGCGTGGCCAGCAAGACCCTGGTCCCCGTGCGGGGGCGTCCGCTGGTGGAGTTCACGCTCGAGGCCCTGAGGGCCACCCCGGAGGTGGACCGCATCGTCTACGTCGGGCCCGTGCCCGCGCAGGGGCTCGCGCCCGCTCCCGACGCCGTGCTGCCCGATCAGGGCAGCCTGCTGGCCAACCTGGAGTCGGGGCTGGCCGAGGCCCAAAGCACGCGGGTGGTCGTCGCCAGCGGCGACAACCCGTTCATCACCCCCGAGGCCGTCCGCGACGTGCTCGAGCGCGCCCCCAAGGAGGCCGCGCTCGTCTACCCGATCGTGCCCAAAGCGGCGGTCGAGCGTCGCTGGCCGGGGATGCGGCGCACCTACGCCCGCCTGCGCGAGGGGACGTTCACGGGCGGTAACCTCATCGTGCTCGACAAAGCCCTCTTCGAGCGGGCGCTGCCCATGGCCCGCAAGATCATTGCGCTGCGCAAGCGCCCCTTCGCGCTCGCCGGGGTGGTCGGGTGGGGGCTCTTGTTCAGGCTGCTGCTCGGGCGCCTCGGCATCGCCGACGTGGAGCGGCGCGCCGAACAGCTCTTTCACATGCCGATGAGCGCGCTCGTGAGCGAACACCCCGAGATCGGCGTCGATGCCGATAGCGAAGAAGATCTGCGCTGGTTCGAAGGGGAGGTGCACGGTGCGAACGGTTCGTGAGCTGCGTTGGGCAGGCGCCATCGCCTACCTGGCCGCGCTGGCGGTGGGGCTGCTTGCGGCGTTTCTGTTGCACCTGCTCCTGCGGGGTCAGGGGCGCTTCGGGTGGGAAGGGTTCAACGCCCCGGGTGTCCTCGAGGGGCTGGTCTTCCTGCTCGCCTTCACGTTCAGCCTCTGGGCCGCCAAGCGCGCCGTACGCGTCCCCTGCACCACGCTGCTCACGGCCGGATTGGTGGCCCCGCCGCCTTCGGGCAAGGTGGCCCGCCCGCTCCCCGAAATCGAGAAGGTCGAGTCTTTCGAAGGGCGCCTGGCGGTCCTGACCGAGGGCGGCGAACCTCAGGGCGTGCTGGGTCTGGAGGATCACATGGTTCCCTGGGAGCAGGCGCCGATCGTGCCCGCCGACGTCGCCGTCAGCGAGCTCTCGGCGCTCTTCTGGAAGAGCCCGGTTGTCTTCGTCGTGGAGGACCACCGCGTCAAGGGCGTGATCACCCGCGAGCGCTTCTTTCAGCTGATGGGTTTCGGACGGATCGCCGTCTAGGGCTATCCGTCCGTGGGCATCGTTTACAATAGACCCAGGCGCGCCCCCTGCGGGCGGCCCAAAGGAGGTGCGGTATGGCCCATATCATCTGTGAACCCTGTGTTGGCGTCAAAGACAAGGCCTGCGTCGAGGTCTGCCCCGTCGAGTGCATCTACGAGGCGCCGGCCGAGTACGACATGCTGTACATTCACCCCGAAGAGTGCATCGACTGCGGCGCCTGTGTGCCCGCCTGTCCCGTCTCGGCCATCTTCCCCGAGGAAGACGTGCCCGAGCAGTGGAAGAGCTACATCGACCTGAACTACAAGCTGGCCGGCTTGAAGTAACCGCCAACGCAGGAAGAACGGCCCCGCAGACGCGGGGCCGTTGACCTTGCCGTATGGGTTAGAAGAGGTCGAGCGGGGTGTGCTCCGCGCCCACCAGCTCGGCGGGGTTGGCCCCGATGAACTGCGCGCCGGCGGCGTAGACGCTGCGGAAGTCGACCTTCACCGGCAGGTCGCCGTCGTCGAGCTGGTCTTCGGCCAGCGCCGGGACCCCGCCGTAGACGCCGCCCTGCACGGCGCCGCCGGTCACGAACATCACGCCGCCCTTGCCGTGGTCGGTGCCGCCCGAGGCGTTTTGCTGGACGCGCCGCCCGAACTCGCTGAAGACCATCACCACAACGTCGTTCCAGCGACCCTGCTTAATCATTTCCTGACGGAAGGCGCTCAGCGCGGCGGCGAGCTGGCCGAGCAGGTTGGCCTGATTACCCGTTGCGCCGCCCTGGTCCGAGTGGGTGTCGAAGCCGCCCGAGGAGGCGTAGTAGACCTGCGAGGGGAAATCGCCCTTGATCATGCGGGCGATGTCGGCGAAGCGACGGCCGTAGCTGGTGTTGGGGAAGAGGTCGGGGGTGACGTTGACGTTCCCCATCTCGCGTACCCTTTCGACGCTGCGCAGCATGTGCTCCATGGCCTTGCGGACCTCCTCGGCGGTGCCGTGGCGCCCCTGTTGGATCTGTCGGAGCAGCTCGGTTTGCAACTGTCCTTCCCAGTTGCTGCCGCCGAGCCCGAAGCCGCTGATGCTCTCGATGCTGAGACCGGCCGTGTGCACCCCCCTGAGGGCGCGCGGCAAGGTCGAGCCAAAGTTGGTGGCGCAGAAGGGGTCGTTTTGCTCGTCGATGTAGGGGCCCAGCCAGCCGGTCTTGTTGGGGCGGTCGGGATCGCCGGTGTTCCAGATGGCGGTGGAGACGAAGTGGCTGCGGTTGTGGTTGGGGTAGCCCACCTGGCTGATCAGGGCCAGCTGGCCGTTGTTCCAGAGGTTGTCCATCATGGGCTGCAACGCGGGGTGCAGGCCCAGCGAGCTGTCGAGGGTGATCACGTTGGCGGAGGGGATGGCGATGTCGGGGCGGAAGCTCGCGTACTCGGACTGGGCGTAGGGGATGAGCGTGTTGACCGCGTCGTTGCCCCCGAAGAGGTGGTAGAGCACCAGGATCTTGCCGTTGCCGCCCGCGGCCAGCGCGGTGCGGCTGAAGAGCGAGGGCACCAGGCCGGTGGCGGCCACGGTGAAGAGGCTGCGCTTGATAAAGTTGCGGCGGTTCATCCTTGCCTCCTAGAGCAGCTGCGCCTCGGGCGCAACCAGGCTGAGCGGGTTCGCGGCTCCGTCCATGAAGACCGAGTAGTCGACGGGTCCCGTCGGCGGGGGCTCGCCATCGGTAGTACGGGTGGCGAAGTCGATGAACTTGAGGCGCTGCAGCAGCAGGGCGTCGGGTAGCCAGTCGGCGCCGCTGGGCCAGCCCGAGACGTCGGGCGGGTTGTAGGGGTCCTGGTCGAGCCGCGCCCGCAACCACCAGGAGAGACCCTCGGGTGCTTCGCGTTTGCCGGCGGCGTAGAGCATGCCGACCGCGTACTCCATCGGGCTCTTGACGAGGGCGTTGCGCGCTTCGTCGGCGTAGAACTCGGGGTGCATGAAGAGCCACTTGAGGAAGTCGCGCACGGTGCCGCCCTTCAGCACGTCGGCGCCGACCTGCACCATCCGCGGGTCGGGGTCGGGGTGGAAGTAGAACTTGAGCAGTTTTTCGCTGATGAAGAGGTAGGTCTGCGGGTTTTCGAGGAGGATGTCGAGCACCTCGTACCCCTCGAAAAGCGGGTTGTGGGTGTTGTGCACGCTGCGGCCGAGCACGGTCTTGGGTCCAAAGTCGTGGTCCTCGGCGTAGAACGCGAAGTAGTGGTGGTCGTCCTCCCAGCTCACGCTCCAGCCGGTGAAGGCGCGGGCGACTTCCTGGATGTCTTTTTCCGTGTAGTGCCCTTCGCCCAGGGTGAAGAGCTCCATCAGCTCGCGCGCCCAGTTTTCGTTGGGGTGCTCCTTGGTGCTGTCGTTGTTGTCGAGGTAGATCAGCATCGCCGGGTCCTCGGCGATCATGTAGAGCAGGTCGCGGAAGGAAGAGAGGCTGAGCTCGCGCAGCTTGTTGATCTTATGGTAGGTGTTCCACCAGCCCGTCTTGCCCGCCTCGGTAACGAAATGGCCGTGCCAGAAAAGGGTCAGCCGCTCGGCCGCCGGCGTGCGCGTCTGCAACCACTGGTTCACCCAGGCGTTGCGGTAGTCCGGGGAGCCCTCGCCTTCGAAGTAGTCGGGATCGTGTTCTTCGGGAATCTCGGGGCTGTCGAGCAGGGCGTCCACGGCGCGCTCGAGCCCCATCGAGGCGAGGTTGTCGGCTTCGGCGGCGTTGCCTCGGGCTGCGGCTCGGCGCAGCAGGTGGGCGGCTTCGTAACGCCCAAAGGGGCCGCGGTAGCGAGCGCCTGCCCCCAGCCTACCGCAGGCGGTCAGGGTGCCGCCGGCCAGCAGCAGGGCGAGGGCGCCCTTCCAGGCCTGGGTGGAGATCCGGTAAGGGGCGGTGCTGGGGAAAGCCCCCACGCCCTCTTCCAGACCAATGGACGTCACAACGTCGTCCGGCACGGGTTGTGGAAGGGTTCTTAACGTTTCCATATCTCATCCTAGCAATCGAAGCGGAGAAAGTTGTAAAAAAAAGTATAAGAGATGTACCGGGTAAAAAAGCATCCGGTCGCTGGAGTTGGCGACGGGCCGCCGCAGGGGCGGCGCCCTGCGCGCCTGGGGGCGCGCACCCCTATTTCGATCCCGGGGCGGCGGCCGCTCCCCCGAGCAGCTCGTCGCGGACGGCGTCCCAGACGGCCAGCGCCGGCTTGGGGCGGCCGTCGGCGTCGGCCAGCCCCATGGAAGCGAAGAGGGTGAGGGTGTTCTGGTCGCGCGCGCTCGCGGTGGCGCTGCGGTAGGCGTTCGCGTCGATGTCGTTGTAGAGCAGGTAGATCCAGAAAGCGAGCCGCGGACCCAGCTGGTCGTGGACGGCGCGCAGGTAGGCGATCTGGGCCGCGTCGGAGCCCGGCCAGCGCCCCACCCTCTTGGAGGAGCAGCCGCCTTCGGCCACCGCCAGCGGCTTGCCGGTGCGGGAGGTGAGGGGGGTGTAGTAACCGGAGGGCGGCCCTTCGGGATAGTCGAAGCAGGGGTAGGAGGAGATGACCCAGAGGTCGAGCCGCGGCGCGAAGGCCTCGACGGGTTTCCAGTCCACCCCTGTCCGCCCGCGGCGGAGCTCGTCCCACTGGAAGGTGGTGAAGACGCGGGTGGCGGGCGAGGCCTGCTTGACCGCCGCGTAGGTTTCCCGGTAGAGCGAGACCAGGTTGGCGGCGTCGGCGGGGTGGGCGGCCATGTAGGTGTTCACCTCGGAACCGAGGCCCAGGTAGCGGGGCTGGAACTCGCGGGCGATGCGGACGGCGAAGCTCGTGAAGGCGCGGCGAACGCGCGGGTCGGCGAAGCCGGCCCGCCCCCAGGCGGGCGGGAGGTCGTAGAAGCGGCGGCGGTCGAGGCCGTTGAGCGCGTCCACCACGAAGATCGGCTCGAGGCCCCGCTGGCGGCTGAGCTGCACCAGGTTCTGCAGGTCTTCGAACGCGCGCGAGGCCGCGTCCGGTCCGGCGGCGAAGTCCTGCCAGGGCACGTTTCTCTGCAGGAGCACCGCGTCGGCGTGGCGGGCGATGCCCTCGAGGGTGGCCACCAAACTTTCCAGCGTGAAGCGCGCCGGGCTGGGGAAGAAGCCCAGCAACGGCCGCGCGCCTTCGGGTTGGGCCGCGCCAAGGCCGATCAGGCACAAGATCAGCAGGGTCACGCCGAGGTTGCGAAGCAAGGGCCTCCTTTGCGAACAGTGTACCCGGTGGGGCTCCATGGTTTGGGTGGGGGTGGGCGCGGCGGCGCGTGCGACGCTATCCGATCCTGCCCCAGAGGAAAGCGGCCAGGGCCCCGAGGGCGTCGGCGGCCAGGTCGGCCGGGTCGGCCAGGCGGCCGGGTACGAAGTGTTGGTGCAGCTCGTCGCCGGCGCCGTAGAGGACCGCCAGCCACCAGGCCGCGCCGGGCCGCAGCCCGCCGGCGCGCAAAAGCAGGGCGAGGATCGCGTAGGCGCTCATGTGGGCCAGCTTGTCCCAGGGCGGAGGCAGGCCGACGGCGCTGCCGGGTTGGCTGGAGAGGGCGAAGATGAGGCCCGCCCAGAGGGCGGCGAGGTAGAGGTAGCGCCTCTTCAAGGGCGCGCCTCGACGAACTCGACCAGCACCCCGCCGAACCCGCGGGGGTGGACGAAGGCGACGAGGTGGCCGCCGAAGCCGCGGCGCGGCTCGCGGTCGATCAGCGGGGCGCCCGCGGCCGCCAGCTCGGCGAGGGTGCGCGCCAGGTCGGGGGTGGCGAAGGCCAGGTGGTGCAGCCCGGGGCCGCGCTTTTGCAGGAAACGGCCCACGGCCGTTTCGGGCCCCAGGGGCTCCAGCAGCTCGACGCGGCTGGCGCCGCTTTGCAGCATCGCCGCGCGTACGCCCTGGTCGGGCAGGGTTTCCTCGGCGACGATCCGGTAGCCGAGGGCGCGGTAGCGCTCGGCGGCTTCGGCAAGCTCGGGTACGGCCACGCCGACGTGGTGGAGTTCCATGCCTCTATTTTGCCCGGCGGAGGGCGGAGGCGGCCACCCCGGTCGCTCACCGCCGCGGTAGCCGCGCGCTACCGCACCTTCGGTGCCCTAGCCAGGGTTCAGGGTGAACAATTCGTGTTGTTGAAGACGAACGTCGCGGAGCCGCCGCAGGGGACCGTCTTGACCTGGGCGCAAGCGGTGGCGCCGGGGTCGTTGTAGTAGACGATGACCTTCCAGTCCGTATCGCACTCACCGTACTGAACGCTGAAACGCTGGCTTTGCCCTTTGTGCAGCCCGTTGCCGTTGAAGTAAATACGCCTGGGTAGAGCGGCCACCGGCCCCGCTTCTCCGCTGATGATCCGGAAGGTCGAAGACGCGCTGTTGACGATGGTGTACGACTGCTCGGGTTCGCCGTTTGCAGGTGGACCACCGCACGCCGTAATTCCCGCTACCGCCAGTGCCGCGCCCAGGAAAAACCAAAAATGCCTCGTCATTTCGCCCTCCTCGCCATGCGACCAAGCAGGAATGGTTGCGCAGCATCCTGGCGAAACGACGCGATCCCCGTTAGCTCAGCCCTGCTTTATTTATAACCTAGCACACAATTGACGTACGAAGGCGGTGTGGGTCGGCTAAAGTCGCCTTTCAAACACAGACGCCGCGCGTCCGCGCGGGTTGAGGGGCCGGCAGCCACCACCCCGGCGCTCCACCGGGGTGCTGGCTACGGCCCCGCGGCGCCCCCGACCGGTCGGGCGGGGCGGCCTTGGCCTCGAGCGCGCACCGCCGCGCCCCCGGTTCGCAGACGGCGAGGCCACGCGGCGCGGGTCCGTGGCTCCACTCGGTTGCGGTAGGTCGTTCAGGCTTCGCGAGCCCGGGCGAGCATCGCTTCGAGCACCTTGGCCCGCCGCCGTTCGCGGGTCTGGGGCCGCGCCGCTTCGGCGACGTAGCGCAGCCACTCCGCCTGGTGCGAGGGCGGCAGCGCCGACCAGGCGGCCAGGGCTTCGGGCCTGGTCGCGAGCGTTTGCTCGAGCGCCGCGCGCTCGCCGGCTTCGTTTTCGGGTTTGTGCTTCATGTGCACCAAGCCTACCACCCGGTCCGGATCCGGGAAGGCCGCCCACGTTCCTCGCCGAGGCCGGTGCAGCCATGCTTCCGGGGTGGGACTCCGGCTGGCCGGCCGAAGCGCTGACGGTGTATTCAGCGTGCAGTGACCCCGGCGGTGAGGTGGCCAGGATCGTGGAACCGGTATACTGTGGTGGAAACGCTATTCAGCGGAGCCCTGTTGGTAGTGGGGTGGAAAGGAGTATGCATGAAGCGTACGTTGATGGGATTGGCGGTATGGGTGGTTTTGTCCATGCTGGCGGGAGCCTTCGCCGCGCAACCGGACACCGAGGGCGAGCTCGTGGTGCTGGCCGGTCCCCAGGAGGACTGGGCCCAGGCCATGGTGGCCGCCTTCCAGAAGAAGTACGGTATCCGGACCACCTACGTTCGCATGTCTTCGGGCGAGGCCCTGGCCCGGTTGCGGGCCGAGGCGGGCTCCCCGTCCTTCGACGTCTGGTGGGGCGGACCCAACGAAGGTCAGATGGCGGCGTACAAAGAGGGGCTCATCGAACCCTACGCGCCCCCGCGCGCGGCGCAGATACCCACCGAGTTGAAGGACCCCAAGGGCATCTGGACCGGCATCTACGTGGGCGCGCTAGGTTTTTGCTCGAACCGCGAGCTGCTGGACCAGCTCGGCCTGAAACCCCCGACCTCGTGGGACGACCTGCTGAACCCCAAGCTCAAGAACGGCATCGCCGTGGCCGATCCGCGCACTTCGGGAACCGCCTACACCTTCCTCTACACCCAGGTGGTGTTGCGGGGCGAGGAGGCCGCCTTCGATTACCTGAAGAAGGTCGATCAGAACATCTTCCAGTACACCAAGAGCGGCTCGGCGCCGGGGAGGATGGCGGCTGCGGGTGAGGTGCCGGTGGCCATCATCTTCTCGCACGACTGCGTCAAGTTCCGCGAGGAGACCGGGGTGGACCTCGCCGTCTCCTTCCCCAAGGAGGGCACGGGCTTCGAGATTGGCGCGGAAGCGCTGATCAAGGGCGCCAAGCACCCCAAAGCCGCCAAGCTGTGGATGGACTGGGCGCTCAGCCCGGAAGCGCAGGCGATCGCGGCCACCGTCAAGTCGTACCAGGTGCCCTCGAACCCTAACACGGTCGTGCCCGAGAAGGCCATATCCCTCGATCAGGTCAAGCTGATCCAGTACGACCACGCCAAGTCGGGCGAGCTGCGCGCCAAGCTGTCGGAACGCTTTGGCGAAGAGGTGCGCGAGGGCGCCGCGGCGCCCAGGAAGTAACCCGAAGCGCTTAAGGGCAGGGCTGCGCCTTGGTGGCGCTGCCCTGCCCCGTCGGGGGAGCGTGCGTGGTCCACTACCTAACGTCGCGTTTACGGGAGTACCGCCGCCTGTCGCGGGACGGGGTCCTGGCCGTGGGTTTGATGCTGTCCGTGGCTTTTCTGGGGCTGTTCGTCATCTACCCGCTCTTCAAGATCCTTTCGGTCAACGCCAGCCCCGCCGCCGCTCCGGCCTGGCACCGGCTGATCGCCGCGCGCGGGACCTGGAACGTCATCTTCAACACGCTGTGGCTGGGGCTGGGCGTGGCCACGATCGGTACCGCGTTGGGGTTCTTGTTCGCCTTCGTTCAGGTCAAGCTGGACGTGCCGTTCAAGCGCCTTTTCAACCTCGTGGGGGTGCTTCCGATCATTTCGCCGCCCTTTGCGGTGGCCATGTCCACCATCGTCCTCTTTGGCCGCAGCGGGTTGATCACCCACAAGCTGCTGGGCCTGCGCTACGACGTCTACGGCCTCGACGGGCTCATCTTCGTCCTGGCGATCTCGTTTTTCCCCATCGCGTACCTGACCCTCGTAGGGATGCTGCGGGCCCTCGACCCTGCGTTGGAGGAGGCCGCCACCAGCCTTGGCGCCAGCCGCTGGCGGGTGTTCCGGACCGTGGTGCTTCCCATGATGACTCCGGGGTTGGCGAGCTCTTTTCTGCTGTTGTTCGTGGAGGCCATGGCCGACCTGGCCAACCCGCTCTTGATCGGCGGCAACTACACCGTGCTTTCCTCGCGCATCTTCCTCGCGATCATCGGCGAATACGACCTCTACGCCGGGGCGGTGCTCTCGCTCATCCTGTTGGTCCCCTCGCTTACGCTGTTCTTCCTGCAGTACTACTGGGTAAGCCGCCGATCGTACGTGTCGGTGACCGGAAAACCCACCGGCTCCGCCCGCCCGCTGGAAACCCCCGTGTTGAAGTGGTCGCTCTTTGCGCTGACGCTGCTCATCTCGGGTTTGATCGTGTTGGTGTACGGCTTCATCTTCGTGGGTGCGTTCACCAAGGTGTGGGGCATCAACTACGCCTTCACCCTTGACCACTTCCGCTTCGTCTTGTTCGGCTACGGTTCCGACGCCATGGTGGACACCACGCTGCTGGCCTCGATCGCCACGCCGCTGGCGGGCGTCCTGGGCTTGCTGATCGCCTACCTCGTGGTTCGGCGCAGGTTTACGGGCCGCAGCCTGATCGATTTCGCTTCGGTGCTGGGGCTGGCGGTGCCGGGAACGGTGGTGGGCATCGGCCTCATCCTGGCGTTCAACCAGCCCATGTGGGGCGGGCTGTTCCCCAAGCTGACGGGCACGGCGTTGATCATCGTCATGGCCTACGCGGTGCGCAGCGTTCCCGGGAGCGTTCGCTCCATCATCGCCTCGCTGCAGCAGATCGATGAAGCCATGGAGGAGGCCTCGGCCAGCCTCGGGGCCAGTTCGCTGACCACCTTCAGGCGTATTACGGTTCCCCTTATCAAACCGGCGTTCCTGGCGGGACTGGTCTACAGCTTTTCGAGGTCGATGACGTCGCTCTCGGCCATTATTTTTCTGGTCACCCCGCGTTGGCGCATCATGACCGCCCAGATCCTCAACGAGGCGGAAACGGGGCGGTTTGGCAACGCCGCCGCCTATTGCGTGGTGCTGATCGCCATCGTGCTGTTCGCCATCGGATTGATGTATCTGACCGTCGGCTCCAGGACGGGGGCCGAGAGGCTGGTGGAAAGATGAGGGTTGGGCATGGCTTCAGCTAAGTTGGTGTTGGAAAGGCTGGTCAAGACCTTCGGTCCCCGGGGTGCGGTGCGGGCGGTCGACGAGCTCGACCTGGAGATGGCTCCGGGGGAGTTCGTGACGCTGCTGGGACCCTCGGGTTGCGGAAAGACCACCACCCTGCGGCTCATTGCCGGATTCGAAACGCCCACCTCGGGGCGAATATGGGTCGACGGGAAATCCATAGGTCACCTCCCCCCCAACAAGCGACCGATGGCGATGGTCTTCCAGAGCTACGCCCTCTTCCCGCACATGTCGGTCTTCGACAACATCGCCTACGGTCTGCAGGTGCAAAAGCTGGGGCGGCGCGAGATTGGCGAACGGGTGGAACGGTCGATGGAGCTGATGGGCCTGACGGGCATGGGCGCCAGGAAGCCGCACGAGCTGTCCGGGGGGCAGCAGCAGCGGGTGGCTTTGGCGCGGGCTTTGGTGATGGAGCCCAAGGTGCTGCTCTTCGACGAGCCGCTTTCGAACCTCGACGCCAAGCTGCGGGAGCAGATGCGGATCGAGATCCGCAGCCTGCAACAGCGCCTGGGCATCACCACCGTCTACGTCACCCACGACCAAGCGGAGGCCATGAGCCTGTCCGACCGGATCGCGGTCATGAACGCGGGCAGGCTGGAGCAGATCGGCCCGCCGTCGGAAATCTACCGAAGGCCCGCCTCGGCCTTCGTGGCCGACTTTATCGGTAGGGCCAACTTTATCAAGAGCCGGGTTCTAAACCGCAGCGACGACGGAGTAGAGCTCAGCGTCTTTGACGGCAGCGTGACCCTCCCCCGCGCCAGGGTGGAACACGTTACGAGCGATGACGTTCTGCTGGTGATCCGACCCGAGGCGGTGGGTCTGAACACTGCGGGCGACGGATTCGAGGGCAAGGTGCTGCACGGCGTCTACCTGGGGGCGACCATGGAGTACGAGATCGAAGTGCAGGG
>Ga0256832_1000808_pt1 | contig 20646 bp, 16 predicted proteins | sample 134614metaG_FD_190534 | JGI IMG/M metagenome (GOLD analysis project Ga0256832, IMG submission 190534) | Hydrothermal vent microbial communities from Lau Basin, Pacific Ocean - 134-614 | ecosystem: Environmental > Aquatic > Marine > Hydrothermal vents | place: Pacific Ocean: Lau Basin | collected... | reverse complement strand
TAGACGCCGGCAAACATGCCCATCATGGAGGCGGCACCCATCACGAGGTGAAAGTGGCCTACCACGAAATAAGTATTGTGCAGCGGGATGTCGGTGACGGCGTTACCCAGATAAAGGCCGGTAAGCCCACCGGTGACAAAAAGTGTGAGCATCCCCAGCGCAAACATGATGGGCGTGGAGAACCGAATGTTGGCCCGCCACAGGGTCGTCAGATAGTTGTAGGTTTTAATAGCGGAAGGAACGGCGATGAGCAGCGTGGCCAGCATGAACACCGACCCCAGGAACGGGTTCATCCCGGTGACGAACATGTGGTGGCCCCATACCAGAATGGAGAGAACGGTGATGGCCACCAATGACCCCACCATAAACTTATACCCGAAGATGGGTTTGCGGGCATGGGTGGAGATCACCTCAGAGATGATGCCCAGCGCCGGCATCAGGATCAGATACACTTCCGGATGCCCCAAGAACCACAGCAGGTGTTGCCACAGGATGGGGCTTCCACCGTCGCGGCCCAGCGGCCCGTTGATCCATATTTCATTCAGATAGAAGGAGGTGCCGAGCGAATGATCGAAAAGCAACAAGACGGCGGCGGCCAGCAACACAGGAAAGGTCACCAGGCCTAACACAGCAGTGAGGAAAAGCCCCCAGATGGTCAGGGGCATGCGCCCGAGGGTCATGCCCCTGGTCCGCATATTCAGCACCGTCACCGTATAGTTGAGGCCGCCCATCATCGTGGCCATAATGAAAAACACCATGGCCAGCATCCACAGCATCATCCCCATCCCTGAGCCCGGCATCGCCTGTGGAAGCACGCTCAGGGGCGGGTAAACAGTCCAACCACTGGCGGCGGGCCCTGTGGTCACAAACAGCGAGGCAACCATGATGACGGAGGAAAGAAAGAAGAACCAGTAGGAAAGCATATTGATAAAGGGCGACGCCATATCCCGGGCCCCCACTTGGAGAGGGATCAGGAAGTTGGCAAAGGTGCCTGACAGCGAAGCCGTCAACACCCAGAACACCAGAATGGTCCCGTGAATGGTGACCAGCCCCAGGAAAAAGCCGGGATCCATATTTCCCCCCGAGACCCATTTTCCGAGGATGGGCTCCAGAAAGCTCAGGTCTCCGTTCGGCCAGCCCAGTTTGAGCCGGAACAACACCGACAGAAATCCGCCGATGAGCCCCATCACAATCCCCGTAATCAGGAATTGCTTGCCGATGGTCTTATGGTCCTGGCTGAAGATGTATTTGGTAATAAATGTCTCCTTGTGTGCCATGGCGGTAAGTTTTTATTGAGCAGCAGCGGTTTTCGTGGATTGGAGTTTGTCTTTGACGGTCTGATAAAAGGCCGTTTGTTTGGCCAGCCATGCCCGATATTCAGTTTCGGGCAGGACGTAGATGTTGCGTTGCATGTTAAAGTGTCCGGCCCCGCAAATCTGATTGCAGGCCAGTTCGAAATTGAAATCCGGTTTGCCGCGCATTTTTCGGGCTTCGTCGGTGGTTATCTGAGGTGTGAACATCAGGCTGTTTCGCATGCCGGGCTGGGCATACAGTTGCATGTTGAAGTGGACGAACCAGGCGTCGTGAATGACATCCCGCGAGCGGAGGTGGAACTTGAACTTTTTCCCTTTGGCCAGATACAGCTCATCCACGATGATGTCATCTTGGGCGGCGGGGTCGTCAAAATCGAGTCCCAGCGGATTATTCACCGGATCGATAAGGCGATAGTTAAACTTGCCCAGTTTACCGTCGGGTCCCGGATAGCGGAATTTCCACCCGAATTGATAGGCGAACACCTCCACTTCTTCATCGGCCTTGCCGGGGTCGCCCATAATCCGCTGCCACACCGTCATGCTGTAAATAATCATGATCACCAGTGGAATGGCGGTGGCGGTGGTCCAGAAGACCTCCAACTTGTTGTTGTGGGCGTAATAGTAGGCGCGTTTCCCTTCGCGATGTCGATACCGGAAAAGAAAATAGAAGAGAAAGACGTGAACAATGAAGTAGATGACCAGTGTGGTGTAGATGTTGATTTTCATCAAAAAGTCGATCTCGGCGCCTTCCACCGAGCCGGTGGTGATGCGGAGGTCTTTGGTGTAGTTGACGAGTTGCCAGCCGATGAAGAGGGCCCATGCAATGCCCCAGAGCACCCATAAGTAGGGGCTTGCTTTTTCCCAGTGGAATGTTTTCCCCCGCGAACGATAGGCCCACTCGATGGCCCGCCCCACCAATACCAGAATAATGGTCAACAGGGTGAAGATGATAATCCACTGCAGCGGGCTTAACGACACGTCCACAGCGGGCGCCTCGCCGGACGATGCGGCGGCGCCGCCCGCGGCCGCGGCCGATGAGGCACTTCCTCCCGATTCGATGTAAGCGAGGATGTCGCGAATCTGGTCTTCGTTCAAGGGCTGCGGCGGCATCACCACCTTGTTGAATTTTTCAAACAAGGCCGTGGCCGTCTTATCCCCGGATTTGACAAGCGCCTGCGAGTTTTGAATGAATTTGATCAGCCATTCAGCGTCTCGTCGTTCGGTGACCCCAAGAAGATCCGGGCCCACCAGACGGGCACCCAACTTGTGGCAGGCCGAGCAATTTTGCTTAAACAGCTTCTCGCCCTGCCGGGCATCGGGCGGTGCGCCCCACGAGGACCATGAAAATGATACTGCCAGAACGAACAGCAACACTCGAAGAAAGGATGGGCGTCTCATGCGCGTACGGGTATGGATTGACGCTGCAAATGTATAGGAAACACCATCGATGCCGGAGGAAAAGCGAAACCCTGTCCGGTGGATTCCCACCTCTTCGGAATCTTGCTTATGGCGCGGGTTACGTAGATTTTTTCGTCTTTTGGACCCAGGCGGAATTTAGATTTAGATGTGGTCTAATTTATGCGATGGGCAACACCACCCGGAAGGTGGTGCCTTCTTTTTCATTGCTTTTTAATACAAAAATCTTCCCGTCGTGATGTTGTCGGATGATGCGCTGGGCGAGGGGAAGCCCGAGTCCCATGCCGCGTTTTTTGGTGGTGAATCCGGTTTCGAAGATGCGGTTTTGCTGGCCCGGGGGGATGCCGCTTCCTTCGTCGATGATGTCCACGACGATGTGATCGTTTTCGAGGGCGGTCTGGATGCGGACGGTGCCTTTTCCTTTCATGGCGTCGATGGCGTTCCGAATCAGGTTCTCAAAGGCCCATTCCAGCAACAGGGGCGTGCCCTGAATGGGGGGGAGGTCGTCGGCGTGCGTGACTTCGATCTGGATGGTGGGAAAGCGGTGTTGGAGATATTGGGCCAGGTTGTGCAGGATCTCTGTCAGGTTGAGGGTTGTTTTCTGGGGCGGAGAACCGATCTTGGAGAAGCGTTCACTGATCTTTTGCAGCCGTTCGACGTCTCGGCGCATCTCTTTTTCGATGTCGGCGGGGAGGGGATGGCGGGTTTCTTTCAGATAGTCGAGCCATCCCATCAGGCCCATAATCGGCGTGCCCAGTTGATGTGCGGTTTCTTTAGCCAGCCCCAGCCAGATGCGCTCTTCTTGATGTTGGCGGATGCGCCGGAAGGCGTAGTAGGCCACGCCCGCCAGAAGCATCGCGATGCCGATGATCGCCCAGGGAAAGAGTTCGAGCCATTTTTTGATGCGGGAGTCGCCGTAATAAATAAAATAGCGGTGTCCCTCGCCGTCGTGAAACACGATGGGCGGATATTTATCGGCCATCACATCCAGCATACGATAGAGCGAGACCGAGTCGGGTTTTTTGAGCCCAAGATTTCGATAGTGCGTAATCCGATGGTTTTCATCGACGAGGATAATGGGAATGGTTTCGTTTTTCTTGACGATTTCGATGGCGAGGTCAATCTCTTCATCGCTCTGGAGCTTCTGATAGGCCATGCTCCACAGCTGCATCCATTTACTTTCTTCCACCGTCATCACCTGCGACCATTGGAACGACTGATAGATAAAAAAAGCCAGTGCGAGGATAACCAGCGTGATGAGGGCGAACTTCCATCGGGTGGGGTGCATGGGGGGGTGATTTTTAATCCCATTCCAGCTCGTAGCCCGGGCTGACGGAGGGCTGGTCGGGTTGTATGTTCAGCATTTTTTTAACCTGTCTGGGGGCATATTCGACGCGCATCGAATCGGCCGGCCCATACATATGCAGGTAAAGCACGATGCCGCGCCGTCCCTGTCGGGGGACGTAGCCGTGGCGAAGGTGCGGATATTTCTTTTTGCCGAAAATCAGTTCGTTGAGGTTGAGCTTAACGTAATATTCCACCTGATGGGCAAAGGTATGATAGCCGCGCAGCCACATGCGGAATTCGTTGCTGTTGACCTGCATGCTGGGGATGAAGAGGGTGTCGTCGCGAATCAGAATCCGGTTGCGCAGCTGGTCGAAGTGCATGTTGCGCAGGCGGGAAAGCTTGAGGAAGCCCATCATGGTGGTGATGGTCTGGTAGCGGACGATGGCGCCGCTGTCGATGCGGACGTCCAGCGCGGCCCGAATGCCGGAGGTCACAGCGTTGCCGGCCGAGTCGAAGGGGGTGAAAAGGGTGCCGCGGGTGCTGAGCCGTCCTTTCAGGTTGCGGTAAGAAATGGTCTGCTGGTGGAAGTCTTTGAAAGTGCGAAACAGGGCATGAAGGTCAACGTTGCGCAGGCGTCCTTTCAGAAAAAGCGAGGCGGGGGCGAGGTGAAAGGCGCCTTTTTCAATGAAGAAAGCGCCGTTGAGGGTTTGTCCGCTCAGGCCCCGAAACGTTATTACCGAGTCGGTGATGTCGATGCGTCCGCGGGCCCGTTCAACCGTCAGCGGCGGCCATATCAGCCGATCGATGTTGGCGGTGATGGTTGCGGCCGCCGTTGGAGAGGCTTTTGAAGCGGCGGAATCGTCGGGCGCGAGGCGGCCGGCCCATGCCAGGATTTGCTGCAACTCTTCCCAATGAAGCCGGGGGCCCGTGAGTTCAATATTCCATTGGTGGGGTGCGGCGGCGGTGCCTTGAATGCTTAGTTCCGTGTGGGCCGTCAGCAGCCGGGTGGGGCGGATGGTGATGCGCGAGCCTTTTCCTTCGATGTTGAGGTGGTGGATGGTCAACTGAAAAGAGTCGCTTTCCTGGACGGCGATCTGTTCGGCGCGCAGCCCTCCTTCGATGTTCCATGGCGAGGGGCGGCGGTTTTCCCGATAGTGAATGGTGAGTTGGGAGGCCACATCGCCGCGGGCGTTGACCTGCGGCTGCCAGAGGGGAAGCCACTTTTCGAGGGCCCAAGTGTAGCTCAGCCGCCCTTTCCATTCCAGCGGTTTCCAGCGCAAGACCGTGCCGCTCCCCTTAAAGGGCCGGCCGGCCAGCTTCCCATGAGCGCCTGAGAGAATGAGCCTGAGGCGGTCCCAGGGCGCGCGCGCCTTTTTTTCAAACGTGCCTTCCACCGAGAAATCTTGAATATCGACCGAGCCGAGGCGGCCGTCGGTTTTGGCAAGCTGGAAATCGCCGTGGACCGCCGGTGGTCGTTCGGCCGACAGTTTACCCTGCATCACCCCCCGCATCCGGAGGATGCCGTTAAGGGAAAAAAGCCGGCGCAGCGAATCGGTCAACCACGGGTTGAGCAGCGCTTCCGGATGCGGATCGTTCCCTTCCCAGAAAGCCCGAAGGGTAGGCGTGGACGAAGAAAGCGCCTGAATCCCGCCATGCAAACGCCAGTGGAGCGAGCCCAGCCGTCCCGAGGCCTGATGCAGTTGCAACGAATCACCGGGCTCATACCACCGCAACCGGAACGTCATCTCATAGGGGACGTCATGGAGGGCCATGATCCGCCCGATGTCTCCCTGCAAGGCGGTTTTCAGGGCCAGATAGGCGGGAATGCGGTTCAGGCTTATCTGCCCGCGGCGGATGTGGAAATGCCAGCCTTCAGCATCGGAGGCGGGAAAGAGCCCCACCGTGACGTTACGCAGCTCAAACAGCGAAATCTTCAGCGGCGCGGCGGCCTCGGAAGCCGTGTCTTCTTTCCATATCCGGTATTGCCACTTGCCTTGCTCGTCCTGACGGAGGACAAGCCGGGCGTCGTGGATGAAAAGATTCCGAAAATGATACTCCTGTTTGAGCAGGGAGACCAGGTCGATGGAAAAGCCGATCTTTCGGGCACTGAGGAAGGTGTCGGTCGGCCGGTCGGGCACGGCTATCATCACGTCGTGGAAGACCACCGAAAAGTTGGGAAAGTCGGCCAGCAGCGTCGTCGTCACCTTTTTGACGGAAGTCTGCGCCGTGAGATGCTGGTTGAGGGTTTGAATGAGGCGTTGTTGCAGTTGCTCTCGATGCCGGTATAACCATCCGCCGATGCCTGCGACGAAGGCCGCGGCAATGCCCAGCACCCACAGGAAGACCTTCCTTCGGCGCGGCGCAGCAGTCGGCGGGCGGCTCACGGGCGTTCGGGTTTGAAAAATGAGAATACGCTCTGCCCGTATTTCCGCTGTTGCTCAAAATCGGGATGGTCGGAAAAGTCGAGCTTGTGGTAATGTTCTACAATCAGCCGCCCGCCGGGGCTCACCAGTCCACGCCGCAAGATGGCGTCGATGAGGCGCGCATAGGCGGGGTAGTGATAGGGCGGATCCATAAAGACAATGTCGTATTGCTCGGGGGCGTGCCGCACAAACTGCTCGCTGTCGCCGCCCAATACTTCCACGTTGTCGAGGCCTTTCTGGCGGGCGAACCGTATCAGGGCCTGGCGGGCCCGCGGGTGCTTTTCCACCATCGTCACCACCGGCGCCCCCCGGGAGGCAAACTCGAACCCTATCGACCCGCTGCCGGCAAACAAATCCAGCACGGCCACCCGATCCAGGTCATAATAATTCTCGATCACGTCGAACAGCGCCTCCTTGGCCCGATTGGTGGTGGGGCGAATCTTTACGCCCGAAGGCATCGGGATGAAGCTGCCCCGAATGCTTCCCTTTATAATGCGCATAGCAATAACGCTCCGTAAGGACGTAACGCCGAATCCACACCTTGAAGTGCCCCCGCCCACCAATTATCCGATCCGAAAGGCATCACCTCGGCGTAAATGCTTTGCAGGCGCGGGTGGTCGGCTCGGACAGCTTCCGCCGTCAGGTCGCCGCCTGCGTATAGCAGCCCCTTTCCGTCGGGCATGATGTGCCGGGTAAGGGCAAGGTAATATTCGAGGCTGTCGCCGATGTCAAACCGCTGGACGAAAAGCAGCGTTCCCGCTTCGTCGGCAACGGCCAGCCACAGCGTGCCGTCATATTGCACGGCGGCCGTGCCGGCACGGCCGTCCCGACGGATGTGCCATAAAAGCCCCTGAATCAGCGGCGCTGCAAAGGGCACCGGCCGGCCGTCGAACCCGGCCGGCGCATCAAACAAAATGTCGAGGTGAAGGAAAGGATCGTGATAATGCCGAAGCGCCCGCGGGCGCTTTCCGAACACAATGCGCCAATACTGGACGTCCGCCTCGGGATGACGCAACTCGGAAGGACACAGCAGAAACGGCCACCGCTGGTCGGTGATAATCTCAGGCGCCGCGGGCGCTTCGGCCACCCGCCGAGCATGCGCGATCCGATCGCCTTCCGGCGCAATGTCTAAGAAAAACTGCCGATCAGCCGAGATGCGAAACAACGCCGAAGCCACCACACCCGCCGTCTCAATTGAAGGTTACCAGTTGCCCGAGTAGGTGGGCTCCAGCAACGAACCCACCTGAAGCGGACGAGACGGATCCACGGCCACGTGTTCCGGCTCGGAAATCTGAAATACGTTGACCCAAACGCCCCGCACCTTGATTTTATCAGCGGCAATGAGAAAGGTGTCACCGCCCGAGTAGGGCACGTAGGGCAGCGAATCGATGGGAAAGTCCGCAAACAGCGAGTCGCTCACCGCAATCAGCGTCGTATCATAAAAGACAGGTTTTGTGGTGTCATCGGGGTCGCCGATGGTCTTGACCACCACAAAAGAGTCGTGGCGGGCCATGTTCAGCAGGTCGTCCCACCGCCCGGCGAATTTCCCATACAGCGCACGGTAAGCCATCTCCGCATCCCGAGCCTTGCTGAGCCGCTCGATCACCGCCTGCCGCCGAACGGCCTTCTCCTTGGCCTCCTGAATCGGATCCAGAATCGAGCGATACAGCGCATACACCAGAATCAACACCGCAACCACCAGCCCAATCTTGATGAGTCGATACACGTTCATGCCGCAACCATTGTTTTGTGGACAGGCAAACATACAAAACCACCCCGTCCTGTCTTGAAAAGTGGGACTGCTCCCTCGCAGGCTGGGTTCATTTTTTCTTTTTGGGCGTGCCCCTTCGGCGCCCCGGTCGCCCGCGTGCCTTCGACTGCGCTCAGGCAGCGGGCGCAGTCGGGCGCCTTCGGGTCGGGCCCCTCTGGGCTCGGCTGTTCGCCTCGGCCCGCCCACCATCCCACCCCACACCCTGCGCCACCCGCGTGGCTTCGACTCCGCTCAGCCAGCGGGTGTTTCCCACAGGCGGCGGTCCCTGAGCTTGTCGAAGGGCGGGCCGCCTCGCTGGCGCTCGGCGCCCTCCGGGCCCCTCACGCGAATCACCTGCTCCCTGAACATTCCCCTTCCGCTCCCTGAACATTCCCCTTCCGCTCCCTGAGCGGAGTCGAAGGGCGCGGCCCTTTGTAGGGGCGACCGGCCGGTCGCCCCGATTGCAGAGCGCATACGAGCCAAACACCGCTACCTTCTTCGCATGGTGTTTCTTGAGAATCCGTATCAGTGTTTCCCTTATCTCGTCGATCTTTTTCATTTATGGCACCGGATGAATCGCGCTCGCTGCCTTACAAAGATAGCGTTCACGCGAAAAAGCCTTTTCCCCGCACGGCCTAAAAATCCCGCTTCCGGGCAAGCCGGCGGATGAGGGCGGCGGGCAGCAGCAGCCACAGCGTGAGCATGCCGGCGGCGACCAGCACGCCGGTCTGTGTGCCCAGAAATTGCTGGAACACTGCCCCGGTGTAGCCGAGCAGGGCCGAGATGTCCAGCTGAAGCAGCAAGATGACCCGAGACAGGTCGATGGGATTGAGCAAGGTGGCGATCAGGGCGAATTTTTCCAGCGGATAGTCCCGAAACTGCATCAGCAGGATGAGGAATATCCCGTCATAGATCACCGCCAGCAGCAGCCAGATCATCAGCGAAGCGCCAAAGCCTTTGATGCGGTTGTCGGTGATGAGCCCGGTGATCAGCGCAATGCCCGTGAAGATAAAGCCCAGCGCCACGCCCAGCGCCAGCAGCAGGATAAAAGGCCCCTTGTCGGCCTCATACAGGGCGCCGTAGGTCAGAAAAGGAATGCCCAGGCCCACCAGCAGGCTGAACCCCAGCGACACGCCCACGCCCATCCATTGCCCCAGAAAGATCGAACGGCGGGGCATCGGCTGGGCCAGCAGCAGCTCCATAAAATCCCGACTGGTGTAGTAATACATCACGCCGAAGATCGACCCGATGAGCGGCGTGAGGATGAGCACAATCTGGAGAAAGGTTACCAGCGAACGGGAGATGTCGCCGCTTAAAAACAACACCGCATAGCCCACGATGAGGTAAAACAGCAGGTAGGCGATGGTCCATCGGCTGCGGAGCAAGTCGCGGATGACGTAGGCGGCGATGCGGTTCATGCAGGTTGGGTTTGGGCGTGGGATTGTTTCATCAGCTGGGCCACGGCTGCTTCCACCGAGGCCGTTTCCGTGGAGTGGAGCAGGGCCTCAATGGTCCCTTCGAAATAGATGTGGCCTTCCAGCAGGAAGACGATGCGCTGGGCCATGTGTTGGACGAACTCCATCAGATGGCTGGAAAAGATGATGGTCTTGCCTTTGTGGGTTTCTTCTTCCATCAGCTTTTTCAGCTCGATGGTGGCTATCGGGTCGAGGCCGTTGGTGGGCTCGTCGAGGATGAGCAGCGGGACGTCGAACATAAACGCCAGCACGAGGTTGACCTTTTGTTTCATCCCGCCGGAGAGCTCGTTCATCCGTTTTTCAAGAAAATGGTGAACTTCAAATCGTTCGATGAGCGGGTCGGGATGGGCCGGCTGTCGGCGCAGGCGGGGCACCAGCGCGATGAGCTCTTTCACGGTCAGGTTGTGCGGAAAAATGGCAATCTGCGGCATGTAAACCATTTCCTGCCGATAGAGATACTTCCCGATGACGGATTGTCCCTTAAACAACACCTCACCCCGGTCGGGAATGACCATACCCAACAGGGTTTTGATCAGGGTGGTCTTACCGGAGCCGTTGGGGCCCAAGATGGCGGTGCGTTGGCCTTCGAGGATGTCAACCGAGATGCCCCGGAGCACTTCTAATGGGCCAAAGCGCTTGTGGATGTGGTGGAATCGGACCAGTGCCATAAGTTCATCAGTGGGGTGGGGTCGTAAATATCGTCCGGCGTCAACACCGGCGCCACCTTTTCGGCAAAGCTAAGGAGTGTAACGAAGAGACTGCGCAGGAGGATGATGCTCTCATTGACTTCGTGCGCCAGATAGGTAAACAAGTCCACCGGATAGTGGGGCACATCCCCCAGCCCGTCGCGGTTGAGGTCGTAGCCGTTGTATTTGCTCCAGTAGTTTTCTTCAAAGCGGTTGTTGTTGGGACGCCCGAAGTAGGACACCTCGAAGGTGTTGCCCACGAAGTTGTTGTGATGAAAATAGTTGTCGTAGGCACCGCCCATATAGTTAACGGCCCAGCCGTTGAAGTAGAAGTCATTTTCTTCATAACGGATCCTGACCGAGCCCTCATTCTGGACGGCCACCGTGTTGCGGATGAAATGATTGTGCTGGATAACGCCGTCGTAAATTTCTTTTAGCAGAAGGCCGTAGGCGTTGTTGCCCCAGTTGTGGATGAAGGTGTTGCCATACATCTCGATGTTACGGGAAAACATCACAGCCACGCCGGCGCCGTTGTTCTCAAACCGGTTGTTCCGATATACGTCGTGGTTGGAGAACATAAAGTGCAGGCCGTAGCGGAGGTTGCCTTTGCTGACGTTGCGTTCGATGGTGCTGTGCTGGACGAACTCAAAGTAGATGCCGTCGCGCATGCCGGTGACGTAGTTGTCGGCGATCAGGGCGTTTTCGCATTTCCACAGGTGAATGCCGTTGCCCATGGTGGCCTCATCGGTGCCGCTGGTGGAGGAGCGGATCACGCAGTTGCGCACCACACCCGAATCGCTGTTTTCCACCAGAATGCCGAAATAGACGCTGTCGATGTGAAGGTCTTCGAGGTGGTAGTGGGTGCATCGCAGCAGGGTGATGGCGCTGTTTTCTTCTAATTCCGAGAAAGAGACGTTCCGGATGGCGATGCCTTTCAGCGTGAAAGAGTCAGCACTGACCTGAAAGACACCGCCTTTATTTTGCCCGTCGATGATGGCTTCCCGGGGGCCGATGATGGTCAGCGGCTTGCGGATCAGCAAGTCGTGCTCGAAGTAGCGCCCGGCGGCCAGGTAAATGGTATCATGGGCGGCGGCCCGTTCGATGGCTGCGCGAAGGGAAGAGATGGGGCAGGAAGGGCACACCTCCCACGTTTTTCCCGTTGCAGTGCCCGCAATTAGCCATGCCGCACCCAGCCCCGCCAGTGTTCGCAGAAGAGTCAATGCGAATGCATTTGGAGCGTTTTCTTCCGCGCTTTCACCACAGGATGAAGTGCTTCCCAATGATATATTTCGCCGCCTAACTTTTGCTGGAACTTCTGAGCCGTAGCTTCATCGGGGAATGCGGCCAGTTGAGCGCCCATCGGCGATTTGATCTGCGGGCTGATCAGATAAACGGCCGTGCGCGCTGCTATCATCGTGCCCGGATGGCTGTAGTCGGCCACCAGCATGGTGTGGATGTCTTTCATCCCGACCCGATCGTCCTGAAGGAACCAGACCATGCATTCGATGGCATCGAACTTGTAATTCTTCCCTTTCCTGGTCACCAGTTGAGCGGCGAAATGATTGTCGGCAATCGTCATCCGACAAAAGTCACACTGGTCTTTGCCGTAATCGATGGGTTCCACCGTGGGCGCACATGCGCTCACGACGGCTGTCAACAGAAAGATAAGTCCTTTACGAAACATGGGAGCGTAAATCAGGGCCGTTACTTTTTGCGTCCTGCAATGATATAGGCAAGGAAAGAAAGCATAATACCCACGGCCAACAGCACGCCCCCGATGGCCGGGTAGGACCACACTTCAAAGTTGAGAAGCTGTTTATATCCCAACAACGGCGGCACGTAATGAAGCGGATTGCCCTGCTCATCTGTGAGCTGTATGATAGCGTGGGGATCCAGATTGGTTCCATAGTCATATAGCCACAAATAGAAGTCATAGATTCCCAACGCTCCCAGAACTACCATGAGGATGAACCAGAGCAGGTAAAGACGCCGGTTTCCGAGCAGGGCGAAAAGCAGCGCCAGCGCCCCCATGGCGCCTACCACGATGGGAAAGACCTGAAATTCCCACATATCTCCCGGCTTCGGCAGCGGCTTCATCCCCACATAGTGGTTAAGAATGTCGATGTTTTGCAGATCATGCTCTTCCACCCCTTCCAATCCGTCAATGTGGATATACATTCCCAGCGGGTCGGGATACTGGGGGGCAGAAAGGTCGATGCGCCACATGGGGTAGATGAAGAGGCTGAGGGTCAGCAGCCCTGCAGCCGCCATCAAGATTCTTCCGAGCGTTTTCATGGCAGTGAGTTAATTTAGATTTGTGTGGCTGCCTATTTTGACAGCGCTGATAAAAATGGAAAAGGAGGATGGCCCGTCGAGAACCATCCCCCTTTTCCGTTTCCGTTTGACGGGCCTTCTTCTTATTCTTCGATAACCTGCCCGATGGGTTTGTCGTCGAGGGTGATTTTCAGCGGCACGTTGGCCCCTTTGGGCGAGACGCGCACGTAGCCCTGCATTTCCTGGTGCAGCGCCGAGCAGAAGTCCGTGCAGTAGAACGGATACACGCCCGGGGCTTTAGGCTCCCAGACGAACGTTTCCGTCTGGCCGGGCATGATGAGCAGCTCGGAGGTGTTGGCTCCAATCATGGAAATACCGTGCGGCACGTCGAAGTCCTGTTCGAGGTTGGTCACATGGAAATACACCTTGTCGCCCACCTTGATGCCTTCGATGTTGTCCGGCGCAAAGTGCGAACGAATCATGGTCATGTAGATGTGGACTTCGTTGCCCTTGCGGACGATCTTGGTTTCTTTTTCTGCTTTGGTGACATGGGGATGGCCGCTTTCTTCCAGCGGATAAATTTTAGCCATCCGGTCAAGCACTTTGTCGGCTTTGATACCTGCGGCATAGTGCGGTTCACCGAGGGTGGGGAAGTCGAGCAGCAGTTGCATTTTTTCGCCGCTGATGTCAAACAATTGGGCGGATTGACACAATTCGGGGCCCGTGGGCAGGTAGCGGTCTTTGGTGATTTTGTTCATCGCCACCAGATATTTCCCGTAGGGTTTACGCGAATTGCCGCCCGGAATCATCAGGTGACCCACCGAATAATAGACGGGATGGCGGTCCACCACTTCCCACGTGCCCAGTTTCCATTTAACGACTTCCGAGGAAATAAAGAAAGTGGTGTAGGCATATCCTTTGCCGTCAAATTCGGTGTGCAAGGGGCCCAGGCCCGGGTTTTCCACCACACCCGCCAGCGTGGCGTTGTAGTCGAGGATGGGCACGCCATAGGCCTCGCCTGCGAATTTTTTCTCTTCGATGGCTTTCAGCATTTTGCTGAATGAGTGCACCGTCAGTTGGGCGGCCAGTTTACCGCTGCCTACGATGTATTCACCCGATGGGTCCACGTCGCAGCCGTGCGGCGATTTAGGCGTGGGCAGGAAGTAAATGGCGCCTTCCACTTCACGCGGGTCCACCATGGTCACTTCGGTGATCCACTCGGTACGGGCGCTTTGCGTTTTTTCATCGAAGATGTTGTGAGCGGCTTTGACTTTCATTTTCTTCCCGCCGCCGTTTTTGACGTATTCTTCAATTTTTTTCCAGTTGATGGCGGCAATGAAGTCTTTGTCGTTTTGCGAGGCATTCACTTCCAGCAGCGAGTGGGCTTCTTCGGTGTTGTAGCTTGAGAAGAACATCCAGCCGTGGCTTTTGCCGCGCCCCGGGTGAGAGAGGTCATAGTTAAAGCCCGGCATCAGCAGCTGGAAGGCGATGTTCATCCGGCCCGTTTCAGGATCGACCTTGACAAACGTGGTCACGCCTTTGAAATTGCCTTTCAGTTCGTTAATGGGAATATCGCGTTGCGGCACAGGCACGGCAAAGCGGGTGTTGGCCACCACGTATTCGGTGTTTTCAGTGACAAAGGCCGAAGCGTGGTTACCGGCGGAGTTGGGAATTTCGATAATTTCCGCTGTTTCAAAGTAGCGCAGGTCGATGCGGGCAATCCGCGGGGTATTGTTCTCGTTGACAAACACCCACCGACCGTCCAGTTCGCCGTTGGTCTGGGAAATGTCGGGGTGGTGAAGGTCGCCCCACGGAATGAACCCATGGCTGGTCATCAACATGGGTTTGGTCTCTTCATTGAAGCCATAGGCTTTTTCAGCATCCACGGAGAAGACGGGAATGATTTTGAACAACCGCCCCGAAGGAAGCCCATGCACAGCCAGCTGGCCGCTGAACCCGCCCGAAAGGAAGGCGTAGTATTCATCCCATTCGCCCGGCTTGACATACACCCGCTCGGCCACGGAGCTGGTGTTCAGTGCACCTTCCGAGCTTTTTTTCTTTCCAGCCGGCTTCTGGCAACTGGAAACGAAGAGCATTCCCGCCAACGGCAGAAGTGCCCATGCGAACTTCCATTTCATTGTCATGTTTCTCATGGCAGTGGTCATTTTATGTGTTTAGATGGATTGGTTGTGATCGATGGCCCGTAAGTATTCCAGCACTTGTCGCGCTTCTTCTTCCGTGAGTCCTTGATTGGCCATGATGGCACCGGTTTCACCGGCCAGTTGGCGGGCCACAGGGTCTTCTTGCAGCATCTTTTCGGGTGCCAGAATCATGTTCATAATCCACTCGGGCCGCCGCCGTTCGGTTACGCCTTTCATTGCAGGGCCGATGTATTTTTCTTCGATTTTATGGCAGGCGGTGCATTTGGCTTCGAAGATGGCCTTTCCTTGCGCCGCCATGTCCGGATCAATGGTTTCCGGAATGTCCATGGCTTCCGTAACGGGGCCCACGCCCAATTCACCGGCCGCCTCATCAGCAGGCGCCGCCGCCGTTTCTTCCACCGCCTCACTTACGCTGCCGCCGCCGGTTTCCTCAGCATTGGCGTTCTCGCTGTTGCTGCATCCACTCAGCCCCGTCAGGAAAAAGACCGCAAGGATAGATAAGAGGGATAAATACTTCATTTTGCCTGGTTTTATGATTAGAGTTGAAGGTTTTTAGGAACGATAGGCGCATCAACCACGTGCACCCATCCGTTGGAGACTTTATAGCTGGCCACCACTTTGGCGCCGCCCACATAGATGCCGTCGTCTTTCTTTTCCACGGGCACGTATTCTCCGGATGCCATAAACAGCGTGGCGCCTTTTTCGGCCAGTTCTTCTAATTTGTCCATCGGATAGTTGGCCGGGGCGACGTGATTGACCAACACTTGCACGAGCTTGGATTTGTTGGCCGGATCGGTCAATTTTTTCACCACATCTTCCGGAAGTTTTCCGAGAGCATCGTTGGTTGGTGCAAAAACAGTGAGCGGCCCTTGATTTTTCACCGCATTTTCCACTTCCGCCTGTTTAATCAGGCTTACCAGCGTGGAGAAATTCTCATTACTTTCAGCCAGCTCTAACGCATCCGGATTTTTTCGCTCATCAAATTTGGCGGTGGAAAGCCCCTGATTCAAGTCTTCCGCAGCTTCTTTCGCGGCCGGCGCCGCTTCCGGTTGCTCGCTTTCCGCTCCTTGATTGCAGGAAGACAACAAGCCCATGCTCAATAAAGCAATGGCACTTCCGATAATCAGTAATTTAATTTGTTGGATACGCATGGTAAGGTGACTTGTTTTTTCTACCTCAAAAGTAAGTGCAGATAAGGCCGAACAGCCCATGAAATGGTAAAATGGACTAAGTCCTAATTGATACTGTTTTTTTGACCGGCTGCATAACTCAAACGGGCTATTTGAGAAGGTCGGCCTCCTTATTTCGCCGGTGCAAATGTTTTTCCGACGATGCGCCACTTTCCATCTTCTTTGATGAGGGTCAAATAGTCTATATATGTGTGGTCCGGATAGGCGAATCGGACCTTGCAGGATGCGATGTCGCCGGTTTGATCAATGGCCAGTATTCGGGTATCGATCCGTTGCGGGCCGCGTGCGGCCGCCACTTGAAGATAATCTCCCAGTGAGATAAACAGCGGGGGGCCTTCATGGCTCAGCTTGCCATGGAGATGCGCCTGCGGATGAAATGCCCGGGCCAATAAGACTGTGTCGCCTTTTCTCCGCCCTTCGAAATAGGCATACACGGCTTGCTCCACAGCCTGAATGTCATTGGGGGCGGTGAGAAATCGTCGTAATATCTCATTATAGGTGTCGGCTGCATTGATGTAAGGAAAATGCCCTTCTCCATGGAAGGTAAATACGCGGGCGTCCGGATAAAGGGCTTTGAGCTCATCCCGGAGTCTTTTATCTACGAGCGGGTCATTGTCCGATTCGATGATGAGCTTGGGAATCCGCCGGATGGGATAGGCGCAGGGGTTGATGGTAAAAAACTCGGTGGTAATGGCATATCGTCCCAGGAAGCCCTTTTTGCTGAAAGGCAGCGAAGGCAGGAAGGCGGCCAGCAGGCTGTCGCCGCCGGCGGCCGGCAACAGTTTCTCATTCAGCGACTTTTCGCCGAACCACTGGATGGCGATTTCGGGCAAAAGCCGCACGAGGGCGCTCTTTGTGCGATTTTCCTCGATGATGATGTCGTTGGGGGGAAACGTATTTCCCAGTACCACCCGGTCAAGGCGATCCGGGATTTTCTTCATGAGATACTGGGTGATGTAGCCGCCCATCGAGGTGCCCACGGCGGAAAAGGTGGTCACGTGTTCGGTGTCGAGGATGGCGGTAAGACCGCGCAGCACGCCTTCGAGATTGTCCACCGCTTCGGGAAGCGTATAGGTGATGACGCGAAAATCCGGCTCGAAGGCGGTCACTTGCTGCCACCACAGATCGTAAGCGCCGCCCATGCCGTGAAGAAAAAGGATGGTCCGCGGTCCGTGTCCGCCCACGTAATAGGTCCATTCCACCCCATCGACGGTAATGGCCTTGGTGGGACGCTCATAGAAAGCTTTCAGGCTTTGGGACGCTTGATCTTGGTGAGGATACAACTTAAAAAAGTCGGCTCGCTGGACCGGAATCTGGTAAATCAGCACCAGCAAGACCGCCACTCCCCCCACTATCCAGAGGACCTTTTTCATCCGCATTCAATTTGGTGTAAAGGGAGTGCCAAGATAGCTATAAAAATATTTTGAGGCATTCGAAAGAAGCAGCCTAACGGCCTGTGACTATGACGGAATCGGAAAACATCATTTTCTTCGAAAAAATTACCTTTGCCCCGCAAGCGGGTGGTCCTTCGGGACCTTAAAAGGGAATCCGGTGAAAGTCCGGAGCAGCCCTCCCTGCTGTGACCTCCTGCTTTTCCACCGCGGAAAAGGAAACAAGGTCGGCGATCGTCTCGCATGCCACTGCCCGTGCGGGTGGGAAGGCCTTCGCCGATCGGAGGAAGCCAGAAGACCTGCCTGCTTGCGACGATGCATCTACGCCCTGGATGGGAGGGCGTCAGGTGGCATGGACGTTCGGTCTGCGTATCGTTAGCCCTGTCATCTGGGTTCTCCCGCCGGTTGTGGTGCATCGACAGTGAAAATGCAAAAAATTAAAATGCCAGATACCATGATGAAAACGTTGCTGTATCAGGGCTTGCTGCTCCTGATGACCGGAAGCCTCTTTGCGCAGGGCGTCGTGACGGAAGTGATCGTAGCCTCGGGCGGAAAATTTTCCGACCCGACCGACTGGGCCACCATCGGCGTGTATAACGCCGCCACCGGACAATATACGGTGTTCGACTCGCTGAAAACCTCTTCCGTGCAAGACGTTAAAATCGCCAACGGCCGGATATACCTGGCCAGCGCCGACACCCTGGCAGTATATGACGCCGCAGCCTTCAGCCGAGATACCCTGTGGCACTATCCCAATATCGGCCGCCTGTATGTGGACGGCGACGTGCTCGCCGCCACCAAACTGTTCGGCGACTCCACCATTCCCGTATTGCGGCTCTATCATCCGACCACTTACGGGCTGTTGCTTGACGTGGATTCACCCGACGTGGCCGGCATCACCGGCATCACGCGGGTGGGGGACTCGCTGTATTTCTCCTATAATATCAAGGGCACCATCGACCTCTATCCGCCGTACGGCGTCTATGCCGACTCCATCGGAGCGTTGCTGCATGTGAACCTCAACACCCCAGCGCTGGAAAACAACATTGTGCTGGACACCAATGCCGCTGGCCTTTCGGAACTGGTCACCGTCTTTGATACGCTGGTGGCGGGTGTGGCCAAAGAGACGCAGAATATTGTGATGTATTTTCCGAAATCGGGCGGTTTTGGCGAATTTTATGACTCGATGAACACACAGGAAGTGGTGTTGACTACTCCTTCGATGGTTTATGCCGTGGGTAAAGATTCGTTGGGCAACCTGTTTGTGTATTGGGAGGATGTGGTGCACGATACGCAAGCCGTCCTCTACAACATGGGGCCTTCTTCGTGGGGCAAATCCATTGCGGCGGTGGCGGTAGATACGTTGCACTCGAAAGTCTATTACAGCCGTACCGATTATGTCACCTGGGGCAAGGTCTATGTGGCGGACTTTGGCGCTGCGGCGCCTTCCGACTCTTTTACGGTGGGGATAGCGCCCGAGGCCATTGCCATCCAATATCGGCAGGTGACGGGCGGTGTGGCTGAGGTTGACAATCGGCCGTTGCAAGTGGTATGCCGACCGAACCCGGCCGTGGAAGAGGTGCGCTTTTCGTGGCCCCCAACAGTGAAGCCGGTGCGCTTGGAAGTGTATTCCGTTCAGGGGCGGCGTATGGCCGGCGTTTCCCGTCCTGTGCGAAACACTTCGATAGACGTTCGGCAATGGCCGGCAGGCACTTATTATGTGCGGACCGTCTTTGAAGATGGGCGGACGGCATCGACTGCTTTCCGAAAGCAATAACCTATCATTCCGAGCGCAATGAAAAAGGGGCACAGGGCACTCCTCCGATGGTTTGGGACGTTCCTGTGCCCTTTCTTTTTGTGGGCCAATGACGTAACCCTCGGCGGCGTGCAGTGGAGCCCGCCTTTTTTGTCGTTTTCGATTCAATGGGCGCACAGCTGGAACTACTACGATTCAGCGGTGCCTTACAACTTTGATGCGTGCTGGATTTTTGGTAAGTATTACGAGAACGGGCGATGGCAGCCGCTTTTATTTTCCTCGGATAGCGGCGACTATGCCGTGAGCGGGCCGTTGCGGACGTTGCCGGTGGATGATAGCGCAGGGTTCTTTCTCATGCGGCGTGTGCGTGGCGAAGGGGCTGTGCAAGCCACGGTCACGTTGCGCCTTCCGGCTGCGGTGCCGGCGGGGGCTCCCGTGGCATTGTTTGCTGTGGAAATGGTGTACGTCCCGCCGGGGCCCTTTTATCTGGGAGACGGCGCCGGTTACTATTCGCTGAGGCGGGCCGCCGATGATTCTCCGTTTTATGTGGCAGGGCCTGCGCTCCCCGTCGGCTCGCTTTCTTGCCTTGATAACCCGCAATATGCGCCGCCGGATACCATTCCGGCCTCCTATCCCATCGGCTGGAAGGGCTTTTTTATCATGAAGCATGAAATCTCGCAGCAGACATATGCCGACTTTCTGAACTTCCTCCCGCCGCAGGCACAGGCCGCACATGTGGCGGCGTCTTTGACGGACCCGCCCGGAACGCCGGCCTTTCCGCAAGGGAAGACTTTTCGGAACGGACTGGTTATCGAGCAGCCGGCTGGGGGAAATGGGCCGGCCCGTTTCGGGCATGATTTCTCGGCGGTCACGCCCGTGAATGATACGGACGACGGGCAAACCCGGGCCATGAACTTTCTGAACTGGCATGACCTGACGGCTTTCCTCGATTGGGCGGGGCTGCGTCCGATGACGGAGGCGGAGTTTGAAAAGGCGGCGCGGGGGCCGCTTCGGCCTGTGACCGGCGAGTTTGCCTGGGGCACGCCGAACGTGGTGGATGCCAACGCCATCGTCCGGGATGGCACGCCCTCTGAGACGCATCAGGAAACCATCCCGCCGGGTTACGGCATCGGCGTGCATGGCTATGCGGGGCCGTCGGGACCGCTGCGGTGCGGCTTTGCGGCGCGTGACACCACTTCCCGTCGCACGGCGGGTGCCGCTTACTACGGCGCGATGGAGCTCAGCGGAAATGTGTGGGAAATGTGCGTCAGCCTTCGGGAGTCGGGCGTGCATTACATTCCTCGTCATGGCGATGGCGCCCTTTCAGATTCCGGCACTGCTGATGTGGTGGGATGGCCGTCGGCAGCCGGCGCCGTCTATCGGGGCGGTGGATGGAACAGCGGCATCTTTGCCCGCTTTCGGGATCTGGCTGTCTCCGACCGGTTTTACATTTACCTGGCCCCGAACATGCGGCGCAACACCACCGGCGGGCGGGGCGTGCGCACTTATCCACTCCAAAAGAT
>Ga0256832_1000807_pt1 | contig 20650 bp, 22 predicted proteins | sample 134614metaG_FD_190534 | JGI IMG/M metagenome (GOLD analysis project Ga0256832, IMG submission 190534) | Hydrothermal vent microbial communities from Lau Basin, Pacific Ocean - 134-614 | ecosystem: Environmental > Aquatic > Marine > Hydrothermal vents | place: Pacific Ocean: Lau Basin | collected... | reverse complement strand
CCTTTTTTATTAGTATATTCATTTAGCAACTCAACAAGTAGATTGTCATGGTCTGTAAAGTGAGCAATATCTAAAGAGGGACTCTCTTTTATAATACTCAACACTCTTTTTAGTTTCTCTTTTTCCAAATTTTTCATCTGATAATTTTAGCAAAAACAGTATAAGAGAGACAAGCAATATCTATATAAACTTAAAAAATAATAAAACAAATTTATATTTTTATAAATTAAAAATATTTTAGAAAAATAGTTAATATTATCTAATTTTATTTACTAACTATAGTGTTTTTTCTTGCTATATTCAACATATTATATAGTATAAAAATACCATAAATATTTAATTAAACATACTATGTTAAAACTATAAATTAAATTAAAATAATTTAAAAAATTAGTTTATTTATTTTAAAAAACTTGTTATACTATAAATGTTTAACAAATTATTAAAAGGGAAAATAAATCTTAAACTGAGGAGTTAATATGAGATTTTTATCGATAGTTTTACTATTGACAATGGTTGTGGCACTAAATGCTGCTAAAATTAAGTGGGATAAAAATGGTAAGCCAATTATTGAAAAGTCAAATAAACCAATTAGAGGTTGTAACCAAGGTGGATTAGAGACACTTGGTAAAGATGCTAATAGAACAAAAGTCCCTTGTAAGTAGTAAGGGTTAAATAGAGAAGTAAAGTCCTAAGACTTTACTTCATATTGTTCACGACCCATTTGGTAGATATCATTACCTTTTGTGTCGTTTACTACTGTTACAGGAAAATCCTCTACTGTAATCTTTCTTACTGCCTCTGGTCCTAACTCTGGGTATGCAATAACTTCTGCTGAACGAATCTTTTTACCAAGTAAAGCTCCAGCTCCACCTGTTGCACCAAAATAGATACCATCATAAGCCACACAAGCGTCTTTTACCTCTTGGCTACGTTTACCCTTACCTATCATACCTTTTGAGCCATGTTTTAGCATTGTAGGTGAATATGAGTCCATTCTATAAGATGTTGTAGGCCCAGCACTACCAATAGGGTCACCAGGTTTAGGAGGAGTAGGTCCTACAAAGTAGATTACAGAACCCTCCAAATCAAATGGAAGCTCCTCTCCTGCCTCTATTAACTCTACCAATCTTTTGTGTGCTGCATCTCTTGCTGTATAGATAGTACCATTTAGAAGTACTGTATCTCCAGCTACAAGCTTTTTTGTATCTTCAGAAGTTAGTGGGGTTGTTAGTCTATAAGTTGCCATCTATTCTCCTTATATTGTAATATGTGTATGTCTTGATGAGTGACACTGAACATTAACTGAAACAGGTAGTGAAGCGATATGACATGGGTTAGACTCAATGTGAACAGCTAGGGCTGTTTTAGTTCCACCCATACCCATAGCTCCAATTCCAAGATTGTTAATCTCTGTAAGTATACGCTCCTCTAGTTCTGCTAATTCAGGGTCAGGGTTGGTTGTATCTAAATCTCTAAATAGAGCATGTTTTGAGCTAATAACAGCCTTTTCAAATGTTCCACCAATTCCAACACCAACTGTAATTGGAGGACAAGGGTTTCCTCCTGCATCTGAGATAACCTCTTTTACATACTCTACAATTCCATCTTTTCCAGCAGCAGGTGGGAGTACTTTTGCACGAGATACATTCTCTGAACCACCACCTTTAGCAGCATACTCAATCTCTATCTTGTCACCCTCTACAATATCAAAGTGAATAATAGCAGGTAGATTATACCCTACAGTATCTTTTAGATTTAGACGGCTAAATGGCTCACAAGTAGAGGCTCTTAGGTAACCCTCTTTGTAGCCCTCTTCTGTCCCTTTATTGATAGCATCTTTTAAGAGACCACCCTTTATACGGACATTGTCGCCAACTTTTACAAAAAATACAGCTAATCCTGTATCTTGACAGAGTGGACGCTTCTCCTCTTTTGCAATATTTGCATTTTCAAGTATTTGGCGAATTACCTCTTTACTTACAGGGGACTTCTCCTCCTCCATAGCCTTTTGTAAGGCATCATACGTATCTTGTGGAAGGTCTGTACCACAGTGTAGAATCATGTTCTTTACAGCTTTGACAATATCGTCAAATTCAATTTCTCTCATAACTTCTCCTATATAGAATAATGAACTCATTGTACTCTTTAGCATGTTAATAAGAAGTAAATAGATTATGGTAGTTTAAAAGCTTTATTATGAATGGGTAGGGAGGTAATAGGGTAGGGTGCGTTTTCCAACGTATCGTTTTTATAACATTTCTTTATTTTTTATAAATCCCACATTTTATTTTAACAGTGCGTTAGGAAACGCACCCTTGTATAATACAAATATTTATTTAAAAAAACCATTCTCTTCAAGAATATCAATACCCTCACGAATACTCTCAACAGAGGCTTTGAACTTCTCTCTAGTCTTTGTATTGAGTGTCATCTGAATAATCTGTTCAACTCCATTTTGACCAAGTATAACAGGAACACCAACAGTTACATCTTTGTAGCCATACTCTCCATTTAGCATAACAGAAGATGAGACAATAATTTTACTGTCATTTAAAATTGCTTCAACCATATGAGCAATAGCTCTAGCAGGTCCATAGTAGCCAGAGGTTCCTAAGTGGCTAACAATCTCAGCTCCACCATTTTTAGTACGCTCTATAATCTCTACAAACTCCTCATCTGTTAGTAGGTCAGTTGTTGGAACATCACCAACTTGTACTTTTTGAGGCAGAGGAATCATATTTTGACCATGGTCACCAATTACTAGTGCACCTGTCTGTCCTGCACCATAGCCTAGTTTTTGGTAGATTTGGTAAGCCATACGAGAGCCATCTAAGGCTCCTGATAGCCCCATAATTCTGTTAGACTCCCAGCCTGTCATTTTGTGAATTACATATGTCATGACATCTAAAGGGTTAGATACACAGATAATAATGGCATTTGGTGAGTAGGTTATAATATCTGCCACTACTGATTTTATAATTTTTGCATTAATTAGAAGTAAATCTTCACGAGTCATGTCTCCTTTTCTTGGAACACCGGCTGTTATAATGACAATATCACAATTTTCTACATCAGCAGGAGTTTTTGCTGCTCTAACAATAGTTGGACGTGGGGAATAGTGGGTAGACTGTCCTATATCAATAGCTTTTCCTTTAGCAACACCCTCTACTATATCAAAAAGAATTATCTCTTTACATATCCCCATCATACTTAGACTATATGCAGTAGTTGCTCCAACAGCACCAGCACCAATAATTCCTACTCTCCTATTAATCATATATTTTTCCTTATTAATATTTTAGAACTAAATACAATATTTAATAACATCTATAAAATCTTACCATTAAAAAAGTTATATAACCTTTAAAGTAGCCTAATTTTTAGACTACTTTTTCTCTAAGTCATCGAAAAACTTTAACTCATAAAGTTTATCGATCATCTCTTTTACTGCTTCTACAGAGGCTTTAAACCTTCGTACTTGTAGATTTTTAAGAGTCATCTCAATAACATCTTTTACACCATCTGCACCAATCATAACAGGAACGCCAGAGACAACATCGGAGTAACCATATTCATTTTTTAGTAAAATGGCACAAGAGTGAATTTGATTTGTATTTTTTAAGATAGCATCTACCATTATAGTAGTAGATTTTGCAGGAGCATAGTAGGCAGAACCATTACCCAAAAGGTTGACAATCTCAGCTCCACCATTTCTTGTCTTTTTTACAATCTCTCCAATCTCTTCAGAGTCAAGTAGGTCATCAATTGGTACACCTGCAACTGTTGTAAATCTAGGAAGAGGTACCATTGTATCTCCATGTCCACCCATAACTGTAGCACGAATTTGACCAGCTCCATATCCAAGCTTCTCATAGATAAAATGAGCCATTCTTGCTGCATCTAATATACCTGCCATACCAAGAACTTTTTCCCTTGGAAAGCCTGTATATTTAAGTGCTACATAGGTCATAACATCAAGTGGGTTAGAGACAACAATAACAATAGAGTTTGGAGCATACTCTTTAATCTCTTTTGCATACATTTTAACAATATCTGCATTCATTAAGAGTAAATCATCACGGCTCATTCCAGGTGTTCTAGGAGCTCCTGCTGTTATAACAACAACATCAGAGTCTCTCATATCTTCTGGCCCTTTAGCTGCTCTAACAATAGTATGTTGTCTAGCTGCATTAGCGGCTTGAGACATATCAAGAGCTTTACCTTTTGCTACATCATAGTTTCTTCCTCTAAGTACTACATCATGACAAGTTCCATTCATTGCTAAAATAAATGCTACAGTTGAGCCAAAATTTCCAGTTCCAATAACAGTTACTTTTTTACCTTTTGCCATTTTAATCCTTATATTTAAAATTGCTTGTTCTCTAATTAATCTAAGTTAGGGGATATACCTCTTTAAACTTAGATTACTTTTCCAAAAGAGAGCTTGACAATGTATATAAAAAATAGTCATATACATGAGCAAACACAGTTTGGGAAATAAAAAGATTTAACAAGCTTATAATCCATTATATCAGGGAAGTGTAACAAAAATGAAACATTAAGTTAATTATAGATTATATTTCTCTATTATGTGATAAGGAGAAACACTATTTCTAATAATAGAAATATAAAATAAAAAAAACTATTTTTATTTGTGATACCTTTAGTTACATAATTAATATTTTATATTAATAAATAAATTTTATATCTCTCTATTTAAAATTTAAAGCCTAATATTAAGGGATTTTATCATAAATTATTTAGTTATAGACTTTTTAATGATTATAAAATATAGTATGTCACCTTATGTCACAAACTATTATAATTGACATACTCCCCCCCCATACCTAAATATGAGTATTTTAGCTTTAGAATAAGAGTTGCTTGACTATATAGATTTTAGAGTTCCTATGCCAATAAGCAAATTATAGCAATGGGGGATTTAGAAAAGCTTTTTTAAACTCCTCTTCATCTATATTGCCACGTATATAGGAGTCTTGAAGCTCTATCATATAGTTTTCAAATTTTGCTTTAAAGAGACCATCATCTACAACACGGTCTCGATATATCTCTATCATCTCCTCCATTCTTGGAAAAGAGTCTAAGACTTCATACTGAATAGAAGAGGCTTTCCAAATCTTTATCTTCTCCTCCTCTTTTGCACTAGAGAGTGTTAGGATTTCGTTGTCAACAACATCAAATGAGTAGTATGCACTATAATCTTTATGAGGTTTAGATGTAAATTTAAAATCAGAGATGTGATACTCAGAGTCAAGATAGAACAGCACAACAATAATTTCTGTTAAAAATATTATTAACCTCATTTAATTTTCTTTTTTAATATTTTTTTAAGAATTATACTATTTTTTGGTTTAAGGTGGTATTTAATTGGTTATAAAAAGTTTTTTTAAAGAGAAAAGAGTTACTCCTCACAAGAGTATGAGGAGTAGATAGAAGTTGGAAATTATATTCTATCAATAATAGAATTCAAAGTAGCCGAAGGTCTCATTGCTGCTTCTGCTTTTGCATCATCTGGACGATAGTATCCACCAATATCAGCAGGTTTACCTTCAACAGCTAGTAACTCTTCAAGAATCTTCTCTTCATTCTCTTTAAGAGCTTTTGCTACAGGTGCAAACTTCTGGGCTAGTTCAGCATTTGAACCGTTTGCAAGTGCTTCTGCCCAATATTGAGCTAGATAGAAGTGAGAAGCTTTATTGTCAGGCTCTCCACACTTTCTACTTGGAGCTTTGTTGTTGTCTAGGTAACCCTCATTTGCCTTATCTAATGCCTCTGTTAAAGCTTGAAGTTTATCGTCTGAGTGTTTTTGCCCAATAAATCTTAAAGACTCTGCTAGTGCTAAGAACTCACCAAGGCTATCCCATCTTAAGTGACTCTCTTTTAAGAATTGGTCAACATGTTTTGGAGCTGAACCACCTGCACCTGTCTCATATAGTCCTCCACCAGCTAAAAGAGGAACGATAGATAGCATCTTAGCAGATGTTCCAAGCTCTAAGATAGGGTACATATCTGTTAAGTGGTCTCTTAAAACGTTACCTGTAACAGCAATAGTGTTTTCACCTCTTCTTATTCTCTCATTTGTAAATCTAGTTGCAGATGTAATGTCCATAATTTTAATATCTACACCATCTGTGTCAAACTCAGGGAGATACTTCTCTACTTTTTTAATCATTTCTGCATCATGGGCTCTGTTTTCATCTAACCAGAATACTACAGGGTAACCCTCTATCTTACCTCTTTCAACTGCCAATCTAATCCAATCTTTAATTGGAATATCTTTGGCCCTACTCATTCTCCAGATGTCGCCTTTTTCAACATCAAAGCTCATAAGTTCGGTTCCATCTTCAGCAGTTACCGTTACTTTACCATCTTCTTCCATCTCAAAAGTGGTTGGGTGAGAACCGTACTCCTCTGCTTTTTGAGCCATAAGACCAACATTTTGCATAGTACCCATTGTCGTTACATCAAACTGACCATTTTTAACACAGTCTGCAACCATCTCTTCGTGGAACATTGCATAAGTACTATCAGGAATAACAGCTACTGTCTCTAGTGCATCACCATTTCTATCCCACTGTTTTCCACCTTCACGTACAACAACAGGCATAGAAGCGTCAATAATAATATCATTTGAAGCATTGAAGTTTGTTTTACCTTTATCTGAGTCTACCATTGCAATTTTTGGAGCATCAGAGTCTACAACAGCTTGGAATGCAGCTTTAATCTCAGCCTCTTTCTCATGCCCTGCAATCTTCTTTTCAAGGTCAACCATACCTAAATTTGGATTTACTCCTACCTCTTTAAATACATCTGCATACTTTGTAAATACATCTTCAAAGAATACCTCAAATGCATGACCAAACATAATTGGGTCAGAGATTTTCATCATAGTTGCTTTAAGGTGTAGTGACCAAATAAGCCCCTTCTCTTTTGCCTCTTGGACAGACTTTCTGTAGAACTCTCTTAGTTTCTTAACAGACATAAATGTACCATCAAGAATTTCACCCTCAAGTGCATCAATTGTCTTTAGCTCTTTACCATTTAAAGCAATAGTAACTTTTTGTGCCTTCTCCATGGTAATAGATTTTTCATTTCCATAAAAGTCACCATCTCCTGCCATGTGTGCTACATAGGCTTTTGAATTTTCAGCAAATGGCTTAAGTCTATGTGGGTTGTTTTGTGCAAATTTTTTAACAGCTTTAGCTGCACGTCTGTCTGAATTTCCTTCTCTAAGTACAGGGTTAACGGCACTTCCTAAACAGGTATTATATTTTGCACGAATCTCTTCCTCTTCTGGTGTTGAAGGGTTTTCAGGGAAATCAGGAATATCATAACCTTGAGATTGAAGCTCTGCAATACACTCTTTAAGTTGACTAATAGAGGCTGAGATGTTTGGAAGTTTAATAATATTTCCATCAGGTTGAAGAACCACTTTTCCAAGCTCTGCTAAATTATCTTCTGCAAGTCCCATTGCTGCAAGAACTCTTCCTGAGAGTGAAATATCTGAAGTCTCAACAGTAACACCCGCTGCTTTAGTAAATGCATTTACAATAGGCAATAGAGAGTAGGTAGCTAGTGCTGGAGCCTCATCAATCTTTGTCCATATAATTTTTGGTAATGACATATATCAATCCTTATGTGTAGTTTAATGGTATGAGTTTATCAATTTTTTGTAAATAGGAGAATAAAACTCTTATATTGCACAAAATTATATATATTATCTGTTTCCTTATGATACAAAAGAGAGTTACATGTTAAAAATAGTTGTATTAGAGTGTGTTGTTTAGTAACCTATTATTTAAAACTATGAGGTGAACTTTTTATTCTTAAATTTTTTAAATAATACTTAACAATAAGAAATATTTGTGGACTATTAGTGTATTCTTTCTGTTATGAAAATAGCAAGTATAGATATAGGACTTAAACGAATAGGTATGGCAATCTGCCTTGATGGCAAAACTGTACTTCCCCAAAATGCCATATTAAGAAAAAATCGAAACCAAGCAGCACGAGATGTCAGAGCTTTTTTAGATGAGTGGGAGATTGAACTGTTAGTGGTTGGTCTGCCAAAAGGTAGTACAAGTCAAGAGGAGATGGAGCGACGTATTAGACACTTTGTCTCACTTTTAGAGTTAGAAGATATAAAAGTAGAGTATCAAGATGAAGCAGGAAGCTCCTTTGAAGCTAAAGAGCTAACACAAGGGGTCTTTAGACATAAGCGTGATGGAAAGATAGACTCCATTGCAGCTAAGATTATTTTGGAGCGTTGGTTATGAGTAAAAAGAGATGGAGTGTTAAAAAAATCTTTAAAGAGATAGGCTCTACAGTTATTATCTTTTTACTTGTCTCAATAGTTTTAAACTATATTCGTAAACCTGAAATCAAAGAGAATATTTATGACTATAAGTTGGTCGATACACATGGTAGAACTATTAACTTCTCTAGTTATAAAGGAGAGCCACTACTTGTTCACTTCTGGGCAACATGGTGTCCTACTTGTAAACTAGAGGCTCCCAATATTGATAAACTCTCAAAAGATTATAATGTTATAACTATTGCTGTAAACTCTGGAGGTAATGAGGAGATTAATGAGTTTATGCAAAAACATCAATTAAGCTATAGAGTTATATCTGATATATCAGGCAATTTAGCTAACAAGTTTAACATCTCTGCCTATCCTACCACTCTTATCTATACAAAAAGTGGAAGATTGAAATTTGCTGAAGTAGGCTACAGTACAGCTGTGGGGCTTAAGGCTCGTTTGCATCTATCTAATTAAAAACTAATCAATTTTCCCTTATACTTCATAAAATTAAAAAAGGAGACTAAAGTGAAACAGATGCTAGTACGATTTTTACTACTGTTTTATCTAAGCTCCTCTTTTCTCTCAGCAACCCATATTCACAAAGACCAACTAACAGTTCATAATAACTGTAAAGTCTGTATTGTTGTTAAAAATCTCAATAGTGGAGATGTTCCACTGTTTGAGTCATTAGATTTTGTGGAGTTGTTGCCTGAGCAGATTCTACTTACTTATAAACAGTTAAACTCTATAGTTATAGACAAAGGCTTTTTTAGTCACGCTCCTCCTTTTTTCTCTTAATTACATTTATTTTATTAACTGATAATTTTAAATTTGTAGAATGAGTCAAAATTATATTAATTAAGAGGATACCTATGCAAAAAAAACTACTACTGTGTACATTATTGAGTACATATTTATTACAAGCAAATGACCTAGAAAAGCGTGTAGAGAAGCTGGAAAAAGCCCTACAAGCACAAAAGAAATCAAAGCTACAAGAGGCACTAAAGGGTGGCAATAGCTTTAATCAAAAGAGCTTTATTCCTGATATTTCACTTATTTTAGATGGTTCAGCTGTTTCACGAAATATTAACAATGATGAGTATGAGGGGTATGGTATTGATGGCTTTTTTGACAATGCCGATGAGATACCTTTTCATAAAAATAGAGGCTTTAACTTTAACTATGCCGAACTTGGAATGCACTCAGAGGTTGGTCCTTACTTTACAAGCGATGCGATTTTTCACCTACACCCTGATGAGTTTGAGATAGAAGAGGCATACTTAACTACTAAAAAACTCCCTGCTAATTTAGATATGAAGATGGGTAAGTTTAGAAGTGGGTTTGGTCGTATTAATGCTATTCATCAACATGCTCAACACTTTGCTGAACAACCACTTGTTTATGAAGCGATGTTAGGGGTTGAGGGTATTAATGATGCAGGGGTTGCCTTGCATTGGGTTGCACCTACCGATAACTACTTTATGGCAGGAGTTGAAGCTATGCAAGGTACAAATGAGCTTAGTTTTGGAAAGAGTAGCGAAAATAATCTCTATGTAGGTTACCTAAAGAGTGGATTTGACTTGGGTGATAGTACCTCTGTGTTAACAGGTGCAAGTGTTGCTACAGGGAAGACAGAAGATAACAAAGATAGTAAACTCTATAATGGGGAGTTGACACTTAAATATATTATAGATAGCTATAGTAATTTAACTTGGCAGAGTGAGTACCTATATAGAGATAGAGATGATGTAAAGCAGGGTGGTTACTACACTCAACTGCTCTATAAAAAAGATAGCAACTGGGAGTTTGGAGCTAGATATGGTGCATTAAATAAAAATGCTAAAAATCAACCTGACGACCTTAAAAAGTATTCGGCTATTGTTAGCTATTCACCGTTTGAGTTCTCTAAGATTAGGCTTCAAGCTACTAAAGATAAATCTAAATCGTTTGGTGGTGTAAGACGTACTGAAAATCAAGTGCTTTTGGAGTTTTTGGTTGAGACAGAGGCTCATGCGTTTTAATATGATGATTTTTTTGCTTGGAGTGTGGGGTCAGTTATTGTTATCTCATCTATGATTTTCTCCTATTGGCTCGATTTACCTACAGGGTATGCCATTGTTTTTGTAGGGTCACTTTGTGGAATTGTTGGGGCTTTGTGGATTGGGAAAGCAAAAATTATTAAAAACTAATTTAATTATTTAATACTATTTTTAAACATAAATTGTATAATCTCTTTTATGAAAAAGATTATATTGCTAATGCTACTACTATTTGGATTTGGATACGCTACAAAGTACGAGATTGTACACATAAAAAAGGGAAGAGCACTCAACGTTCGCGATACACCGTCGTTAAGAGACTCAGTAGTTGTGGGGAGGTTAGCTGCCTATACGACAAATATAAGTGTTAAAGAGTGTTTAGAAGATAGAAGAGGTGATGAGTGGTGTTATATAAATGCACCCAAGGGAGGTTCACATATTGAGGGGTGGGTTAACTCCTACTACTTAGCACCTATGGCAAAAACATCAAAGTTTTCATGGCTTCGTATTCAAAACTTTTTACGTAATTTTTATCTTGCAGATGAAGAGGACTTTTTAGATAAACTACAAGTCTTTTATGCTTTTCCTATGCAGAGATATTTTAATAGTAGGAATGTCTCTTTAATGGAGTTGCGTCAAAAGAAGGTTCGATTTTATAAAAGATGGCCAAAGCGTAACTATAGATTTACATATTTGAAAATTTTAAAACGGAAACCAAAATATGTAGATGTTCAGACAACTGTACGATGGAGAGTTGAAGGTCATGGTGACTATCAAGAGGGAAAAGATATTCAAAAGCTCCGTCTTGTACCAAGTGGAAACAGCTTTAAAGTATTAGCTATAAAGTACCTAAGACATATTGTCTACCCTAAACCAAAACCTATTGTAGATGAGAATATTACAGAAGAGAATAATACTACAGCACTATCTCCAATAGACAAGATTGTAAAAGAGACTTTTGATGGTAAAAAGTACTATATTAAAGCAGGTAGTTTCTTCTCTGAGATTAACAAAAACTACTTAACAACTATCTCTAAAAATGGATTCTCTTACATAATTCAAAAGGTACGACAAGACAATAAGATTATTCGTCGTGTCTTTATAGGTCCATTTTACTCAGAAGAAGCAACTATAGAGGCTTTAAAGGTAGTTAGAGCAAAAATTAATGGACAAGCTTATATTCAAACTATTATACATTAACTTTATTAGAAGAGAGCCCCTCTTTTTCTCTTCTATTCTTTTTCATTTTAAGTTTTGCTAGAGCTCTCATATCTTCTGTTGTATCACTCTCGTCCATAATCTCAACACCTAAAACAGTCTCAACACAATCTTCAAGAGTTACAATCCCCTCTGTCTGGTCATAGTTATCAAGAACTAAAAACATATGCTCTTTTTTAGAGATAAATAGGTCTAAAGCTTTAGCAACAGGAATATTTTCATTAATAGAGAACATATCATATTTTATCTCTTTTAGGGTAACTGAATCATCTTTTAGTAGAGCCTGTTTAAAGAGCTTTTTAACTAATATAATTCCTGTAACATCATCTATAGTCTCATTATAGATAGGGATTCTTGAAAATTTAAAGATTTCAGGTTTTGTCTCTAAAACTTCTTTTACTGTAAGTTTCTCGTTAAGAGCAAATACTACAGAGCGTGGTGTTAAGATATCTTTTACTTTATGCTCATCTAGTTTTAGTACATTCTCAATATAATCAGACTCTTTTTCATCAATAATCCCTTCATCTTCACCCATAAGCATACTCTCTAAAAGCTCATCTTTAGTTAAGCTATTTGAGTCCTCTTTTCCTTTTGAGATTTTATCTGTAACAAATAGTGTAGTTAAAATAATAGGATAGGTAATCCAGACAAAAATTTGAATCATTTTTGCAGCTATTGGAGCCAATGATTTCCAATAGATAGCACCAATAGTTTTAGGAATAATCTCTGATATATAAAGAATAGCAAATGTTAAAACAATAGAGACATAAGCTACAACCTCACTACCCCAAATAGAAGATGCTTGAGCTCCAACAGCAGCAGCTCCTAGAGTATTTGCAATAGTATTTAAAATTAAAATTGAAGCTATAGATTTGTTAATGTTCTCTTTATGCCATCGTAGAAGTTTTCCTACACTTGGTCTCTCTTTTTCAAGTACTGAGATGTAAGACATACTAGTAGATAGTAGTACTGATTCAAGGACAGAGCATACAAATGAGATACCCACAGATGCCAAAAAGAAAATAATTAATAGTTCCATAAAATCTAATAATCCTTTATAGTAAAATAATGGTCGCAAGACCTAAAAAGCTAAAAAAACCTACAATATCGGTTACTGTAGTTAAAATAACTGTACTTCCAATAGCTGGGTCAATATCCATCTTTTTTAAAAGAAGAGGAATTATTGCTCCAAATAGACCTGCCATAAGAAGGTTAATAAGCATTGAAAGTGCAATAACTACTCCTAATAATATACCATTATCAAACCAAATGGAAGCAATTAAGCCCATAATAATGGCAAAAATTACTCCATTGAGTAGAGAAATGCTAACCTCTTTTTTTATAATTCTAGTTGCATCAGTATGAGAAATATCTCCTAGTGCTAATTGTCTAACAACAACTGTAAGAGTTTGTGTTCCTGCATTCCCTCCCATAGAGGCTACTATTGGCATAAGTACGGCAAGAGCAACAATACTCTCTATTGTATCTGAGAAAAGACCAATAACAATTGAAGCTAAGATGGCAGTAACCAAGTTGATTCCAAGCCAAGAGGCACGTTTTTTTCCTGCTTTTAAAATATCTTCATCCTCCTCAGCTTCATCATCAACCCCTGCTAAGTGGTACATCTGCTCTGTTGCTTGTTCAGAGATAATATCGTAGATATCATCAGAGGTAATACGACCAAGTAGCATATTTTTATTGTTAACAACAGGTACAACTGACAAATCATACTCTTCAAAGGTCTGAACTACATCTGAAATATCATCTGTATCTCGTACAGATATAGGCTCAAAACTCTCATTACTCTCTTTAATATTCTCATGCAGAGTTTTTGAAAAATCAAAAATGAGTAAATCTTCAAGGTCAATACTGTAGCGTAAGATTCCTTCATCGGTTGTAATAAAGAGTGTATGGACATTCTCTAACTCATTAGCTTTTTTAAGCTTTGCAAAGTTGTCAACTACATTTTGAACAATCTCATCTTTGTTGGCAGTAAAGACCTCTGTTTGCATATATGCACCAGCTTGGTCATCACTATAGTTTTGAAGTCTAATAATATCTTGTTGGTCCTCTTTATCTAGTGACTCAAAGACCTTTGATGCTATCTCCTCATCATACTCTTGAAGTTTTTGCATAAAGTCTGTTTGGTCATCAGACTCTAATTTAGAGATTGCCTCTTTGAGTTCATGAACATCTAATGACTCAACAATCTCTCCAAAGTATCTATCAGGAAGAGCAAGAGCAACATCTCCTACAATATCTTTTGGAATTAATGTAATAGCTTTAGAGAACTCCTCTTCGTCAAGTTCTCTTAAAATATTTACAATTTCAGAAGGGTGTAGTTCGCTCTCTTTATTCTCTTCTAAATATAGTTTGAGTCTATTCATGAATCTCTCTCCTCTAATTTTTTTGGAATTATAGCTTATAAAATTAAATTATTAACATAGCATCACCATAGGAGAAGAAACGATACTCTTTAGAAATTGCTTCATGGTATAGCTCAAGTGTCTTTTTGCGTCCTACAAAAGCAGAGACTAGCATAATAAGAGTACTTTTTGGTAGGTGAAAATTGGTTAAAAGATGGTTAACTCTTTGAGGCTTGTTTAGAGGGTGTAAAAACAAATCACACTCTCCAAAAGTTTTACCTGTTCTTGCAAAATACTCTACAGTTCTAGTTACTGTAGTCCCTATAGCTAAAATATCTCTTTTAGAGTTTAAAACCTCAGCACTCTCTTTAGGAATCTCAAAATACTCTGAGTGCATAGGGTGTTCAAGAATATTTTTTACCTCCACAGGTTTAAATGTTCCTGCTCCAACATGTAGGGTAACTCTATGTGTTCTATGTTGCTTTTGGAGTTTTTCAAATAGTTCAGGTGTAAAGTGCAAAGAGGCTGTAGGTGCTGCTACTGCTCCTGCTTTTTTAGCAAAGAGGCTCTGGTAGTCTCTCTCATCCTCTTTGTTGTCTTGGCGTTGCATATAAGGGGGTAGGGGAATGTGACCAATTTTATCAAGTAGTTGCACCAACTCTTCAAAGCGTATCTCTTGCTCTTTATGTCTAAATGTAACAACACGTGAGCCATCACTATTGAGCTTTATAACAGTTGCAACTAACTCATCTTCAAAGAGTAGTTGAGTTCCTATGCGTACCTTTCCACGTATCATGACCAAATACTCATGTGCTGTTAGAGGTTTATTAAAGAGTAGCTCTACCTTTCCTCCTCCTTGTTTATTAGCATCTATCATCTTTTTGCCAAATATTCTAGCTTTTATCACCTTGGTATCATTTAGAAAGACATCACACTCTTTTGGTAAAAAATCAAGTAGATATTTAAAGGTGGTATGTGTAGTAGTATTAGTTGCTCTGTTGTAGACTAAAAGTTTAGCATGGTCACGAGGGTAAATAGGGGTTTGAGCTATGAGATGAGTAGGAAGCTCATAGTCATAGCTATTGGTTAAAAGTTCTATATCCATTAGTTTTTATTCTTTAAAAGATTTTTATCTTTATTATTGTTGTCATCTTCATCCTCTTCATGAGGGTTTACATATTTTAAGATAATAATAGATACACCATATAAAATAATTAGTGGTGCTGCCATAAGCATTTGAGTTAAGACATCAGGTGGGGTTAAGAGTGCTGCTAAAATAAAGATAATAACTACAGCATACTTAAAGAACTCTTTGAGTGATTTGTCGGTAATAAGCCCAATCTTTCCTAAAGAGTAGGCAACAACAGGAAGCTCAAACGCTAGTCCAAATCCAGCCAAAATCTTAGTAAAGAAGCCTACATAGTCTTCAATATTAATAAGTGGTGTATAGAGAAAAGAACCAAATGTAATAAGGAATTGAAAACCAAATGGAGTAACTATATAGTATGCAAAGAGTACCCCTATAAAGAACATAATTGCTCCACCAATAACAAAAGGGTAGACCATCTTCTTTTCATGTTCGTAAAGACCAGGAGCTATAAACATCCAAATCTGATAGAGAATAAAAGGTAATGCACCTAAAATAGCAGCAAAAAATGAGACCTTTAGGGCAACAAAAAATGCTCCTCCTACTTGGTGGGTAGTGATTTTCCCACCAAATGTATTATTGTCTACATCGCTTTGAAGCCCTTTGAGACTCTCTTTAAGCTCTTGAACTGCTTTAGTAGCCTCTTTTAGTAGAGTAGCTAACTTCTCATTTGCTACCTTTGATGCCTCACTAAGGGCATTTTCAAGTTTAGTAGCAGAGACTAGAGGGGAGTTGTCTATTTTAGGTGCTGTTTTATTCTCATCTATAGATGAGGTGTGCCATGTACCTTTACTTTGCTCATTAATAATTCTACCAACAGCAGTAAGTGCATCGTTAAGTGGTTGAGTAATCCACGTCAAGATAGTATTGTGGAAAGTAAAAGCTATAATAAAGGCAACAAAGAGTGAAGCCACAGAGAGGCTAAGGCGTAGGCGTAGTTCAGCTAAATGGGGTTTAATCTCTTCAAACATTGTTACTTCTTATCACTTTTTTTATTCTCTTTTTTGACCTCTTCTATGTTGGTCTCTTTGACTTTTTTCTTTTTAAAGGTAATCTCTTTACTCTGTTTTGGTTCTACTTGGGTAGTTACAGACTCAGGAGGTCGTTGTGTTATACGCTCAAAGTTCTCTTTAACAGAGCCTAAGTTTGCACTCTCTTTTAGCTCATTGATTGGGTTTATATTTTTAAACCCTCTTAACTCTTCATTTGCTTTGTCAAGTTGTTCTTTATAGCCTAATGCTTCGCGTTTAAGCTCCTCTAGGTTGACCTCTTCATTAAGTGCATTTTTTGCATCACCAATTGCATTTTTTATATTTTTAATAAATTTAGCAATATTTACCATTGCTTCAGGTAGTTTATCTGGCCCTAAAAATATAATGGCAACAATGGCAATAAAGAGTATTTCTGTAAATCCCATTCCAAACATATAGTTGTCCCTTGTTTTTTTCAATTATTGTATTTTAGCAAAATAGGTTTAACCTAAGAGATAAAGTACTAATTCATCAGCAATAAAGTAGTTCATATTTTTATAAACTGTACCCTCTTTAATCAACTTATTCTCTTTAACTAAAAAATCAGCTCGTCTTTTCATCTCTTTATCTAGTATATTTTCATCTACACCAATGTTTGAGCGAAGTCCCAAAAAGAGTTTTTCTGTTAGTAGCTCCTCTTGGGTTAAAGTCTCCTCTTGAATATTTAGAGGATTTTTAATATATAGTTCAATATCTATAGTAGGGTAGTAGCGTCTATCTTTTTGAAAACCAACAGCTCCTGCTCCAACTCCTATGTAGTCTTTAAGCTTCCAATAGCCTCTGTTGTGTTTACTTTGGTATGTTCCAAAGTTAGAGATTTCATACTGCTTAAACCCTCTCTTTTCAATTTCACTTGCTACAAAAAAAGCCAACTCATCATCTGTTTGTTGAACATCTGGAGTAGAGGCAAACTTTGTGCCATGCTCAATGGTGAGTTCATAAGCTGAAATATGGTTGATAGGAAGCTCAAAAGCCTCTTTAATATCAGATTTTAAAAGCTCTTTTGTATCGCCTTGATAGTTATAGATGAGGTCAAGTGATATATTTTTAAAACCAATCTCATAAGCTCTTTTAATGGCTTTTATGGCTTGTTGTGGTGAGTGGGCTCTATTTAGGGCTTTGAGCTTTTTATGGTTAAAGCTCTGTATACCAAAAGAGATACGATTTACTCCTAACTCAAACATACCTTCTAGCCATGTTTTGGTAGCAGAGTTGGGGTTTGCCTCTGTGGTGATTTCAGCTCCTTTTTTAATGAGAGGTTGAATGAGTTTAAAAATGGGTTGGTAGAGTAGAGGGGTAATTGTTGAGGGAGTACCTCCTCCAATAAAGATAGTCTCTATAGATTGCTCTGTAACTTCAAAACGTTTGAGTTCAAATTTTAGATGTTTTTCTAAAGCTAACATATAGTTTTTACGTGTGTCAAACTTCTCCACATAAGAGTTAAAAGCACAGTAGTGACATTTGGAATCACAATAGGGAATGTGAATATAAAGAAGCATATTTTTGGGGTAGCCTTAAACAAGATTTTGATAGAATTTTATCAAAATAATAATGAAAGATGAGTAATAAAAATGCAGAAAGAGAAGCGATATAGACCAAATGTCGCAGCTGTTATACTCTCTTCAAATTATCCGCAGAAATGTGAATTTTTTTTAGGTAAACGTTCTGATGTTCGGAATACATGGCAATTTCCCCAAGGTGGTATTGATAAAGATGAAACCCCAAAAGAGGCACTTCTTCGTGAACTTAAAGAGGAGATAGGGTGTAATGATGTTGAGATTATTGCTGAGTATCCTCATTGGATCTCTTATGACTTTCCTGTAGGTGGTAAGTCACCTAAAAAGTATCCTTACGATGGACAGATACAAAAATATTTTTTAGTTAAATTGCAGGAGAATGCAAAGATTGACCTAGAGAGTTACCATGAACCAGAATTTGAAGATTACAGTTATGTAGGGTATAAACAGTTGCTAAAAAAAGCGACCTATTTTAAACGGCATGTCTATCGGCGTGTCATAGAACATTTTGTGAAAGAGGGGCATATTGTCGATGTTGATCGTACATAAGTATGGAGGAACTAGTGTAGGTTCCCTAGAGCGAATAGAGAATGTTGCTACAAGAGTAGCCAAAGCAAGAGAAGAGGGCAATGATATTGTTGTTGTCGTCTCAGCTATGAGTGGAGAGACTAATAAGCTTATTGAGTATGCTAAATACTTTTCAGATAATCCATCAAAGCGTGAGATGGATATGTTGCTAAGTTCAGGAGAGCGTGTAACAGCTTCTCTTTTAGCTATTGCTCTTCAAGAGAAGGGCTACCCTGCTATTGCTATGACAGGAAGACAAGCAGGTATCTTAACAGATGATTCTCATACCTATGCACGAATAGAGTCGATAGATCCTACAGCTATGCAATCAGAGATAGATAAAGGTAAAATAGTAATTGTTTCAGGTTTTCAAGGTATTACATCTAGTGGTTCTGTTACAACTCTTGGACGAGGTGGTTCAGACCTATCAGCAGTAGCAATTGCAGGTGCCCTAAAGGCAGATGCTTGTGAGATTTACTCTGATGTAGATGGTATCTACACTACTGACCCACGTATTGAGCCAAAAGCAAAGAAGATGGATTTTATCTCTTATGATGAGATGTTAGAACTTGCATCACTTGGAGCAAAAGTATTGCAGAACCGTTCTGTAGAGTTAGCAAAGAAATTAAAAGTAAAAATAGTAGCAAAGAGTTCTTTTTCTGATGGAGATGGAACAGTTATAGGAGAGGAGACAGAAGAGATGGAGAAAGTTTTAGTTAGTGGTATAGCCTTAGATAGAAATCAAGCACGTGTAACCCTTAGAGATGTTTCAGATAAACCTGGTATTGCAGCTGAGATTTTTACAAAGTTAGCTGAGGAGAATGTTAATGTAGATATGATAATTCAAAATGCTTCAGCAGATGGAAAGACAAACTTAGGTTTTACCGTTCCTCAAAGTGAGTTAATACAGGCTAAAGCTGTTATTGAGTCTTTTGACCATGATATTGGAGGAATGGATTTAGATGATTCTATCTGTAAAGTCTCTGTTGTGGGTGTAGGTATGAAGTCACATTCTGGTGTGGCAGCAACTGCATTTTGTGCCTTAGCCAATGAGAACATTAATATTGAGATGATTTCAACATCAGAGATTAAAATCTCTATGATTGTTTCAGAAAAATATGCTGAACTAGCAGTACGTACACTCCATAATGCTTATGATTTAGATAAATAATATGACACCAATCTTGAGCTGGACACTAGATACTATTAGAGAGGAGGACTCCTCTTTCTCATGGATGGAGGAGTGTCGTTACGATTGGGTTCCTGTGGTTCAATCGGCTGTAAGCAAGATTATAGAGGGGCAGACAGTACTTATTTTAACTGATGATAAAAGGGGTTGGTATGCTAAATATGTAGCAAGTAAGATTAATAATCTACAAAATGAGCGACCCTTTTTACCTGTATATACTTTAAAGTCAATGTTTCCAAATCTTGACAAGATGAACAATACACAAGAGTTAGATTTGTTGGAAGATATGCTAGATATATCCTACCCAAATGGATACTTTATTTGGTATATTGGTTCAGCAGATAGTGCTTATACTAAGTTTGTCTTTAGAAATGATGAGAACCTATTGTGGATTATTGATGGCGATGTTCCAAACTCATTCTATCTGCGTGGGGGGAACTCATCGTTAGATATTAAGATGATTCAGCTATTTAAGCTATTTAACAAAACCATTGATGCTGCTCTATTTGGTGAGATAAGTTTGGATTAACTTATGAATTTGGCTTCAGGTATTATCATCACCCATCAAGTCCAAACTGTTTTAAATGAGCTAGAGGCACAACGAACTACTGAGAGTTTTACTATTATAAAGAGTGAAGATGACAAAGGTAAACCAAAAGAGTTCTTGGTAGAAGATGCTCAAAAAGCCATAGAGAAAGCCTATGTTGCCTCTGAAAATCTAAACTACATTATCTTAGTTGCACCAAAATTTTCCGATATTGCACAAAATAGGCTCTTAAAAGTTATTGAAGAGCCCCCAAGAAATAAGGCTTTTATTATTATTACCGAATCAAAGTCAGCTCTACTAGATACCATTAAGTCAAGATTGCCTGTAACTATTTTGCATGATAACTCTTTAGAGGAGCAGTTGAGCTTAGACTTAGAAAATCTAAATCTATCTAGGGCTTATGAGTTTGTACAAGAGCACTCAAAAGTTTCTGCTGTTGAGTGCAAAGATTTAGTTGAAAAAATCTCTTTAGATGCTATGAGGTCTCAAAAGTATAATCTTGATGGGTCAACTCTAAAGCTCTTCTCAGACTCAATAAAAGCTCTCGATGTGGGCTCACCTACTACATTTATTTTAAATACTCTACTTTTAAAGTTATTGGCTCAGAAGATAAAGTAGATGCTTATTTAAAAATAATTTCTTAAATTAATAGGAAATCAAATGAACTCAGATAAAATCTACATAACCCAAGCCTTAAAAA
>Ga0256832_1000806_pt1 | contig 20655 bp, 23 predicted proteins | sample 134614metaG_FD_190534 | JGI IMG/M metagenome (GOLD analysis project Ga0256832, IMG submission 190534) | Hydrothermal vent microbial communities from Lau Basin, Pacific Ocean - 134-614 | ecosystem: Environmental > Aquatic > Marine > Hydrothermal vents | place: Pacific Ocean: Lau Basin | collected... | reverse complement strand
TTGCGGTACACCAGCCAGGCCCCCTTGTCGTTCTCCAGGGTCTCCAGCTCGGACACGTCCACGCCGCAGGAGCGGGCGAAGCCCAGGGCCGCGCGGGTGGGCTTTCCTTCCCTGTCGAAGGCGGCGGTGAGGGCCGGTCCGCGCCGCTCCACGAGCCGGTCCGGCTGGCGGGTGAGTAAGTCCTCACATACCACCGCCAGGCGGCGGGGGCTGGCGTAGGCGTGCAGGCTCACCCAGTCCAGCCCGGCCTCGGAGAGGGCCTCGGCGAGGCGGTCGCGGAAGGCCTCGGAGAGGCGCTTGAGGGCGGTGGGGGGCAGCTCCTCGGTGCCGATCTCCACCAACAGGTCACGCCGCTCGCTCATCATTGCCTCCGTTCTTCAACAGGGGGAATCCCAGGGCCTCGCGCCGCGCCAGGTAGCATTCCGCCACCGCCTTGGCCAGGGCGCGCACGCGGCCGATGTATCGGGCCCGCTCGGTCACCGAGATGGCGTGGCGGGCGTCCAGCAGGTTGAAGCTGTGGGAGGCCTTGAGGACCTGTTCGTAGGCGGGGATGGGCAGCTCCCGCTCCACCAGACGCAGACATTCGCGCTCGCTGGCGTCGAAGGCTTGGAACAGCCACTCCACGTCGGCGTGCTCGAAGTTGTAGGCCGACTGCTCCACCTCGTTCTGGTGGAACAGGTCGCCGTAGGTGAGGGTGCCGTGGGGTCCGCGCGACCACACCAGGTCGTACACGCTCTCCACCCGTTGCAGGTACATGGCGATGCGCTCCAGGCCGTAGGTGATCTCGCCGGAGACCAGTTCGCAATCGAGCCCGCCCACCTGCTGGAAGTAGGTGAACTGGGTCACTTCCATGCCGTTCAGCCAGACCTCCCAGCCCAGGCCCCAGGCCCCCAGGGTGGGGGATTCCCAGTTGTCCTCCACGAAGCGGATGTCGTCGGTGAGGGGGTCGAAGCCCAGCTCCCGCAAGGAACCCAGGTACAGTTCTTGTATCTCATCCGGCGAGGGCTTGATGATGACCTGGAACTGGTAGTAATGCTGGAGACGGTTGGGGTTTTCCCCGTAGCGGCCGTCGGTGGGGCGCCGCGAGGGCTGTACGTAGGCGGCGGCCCAGGGTTCCGGGCCGATGGCGCGCAGGAAGGTGGCCGGGTGGAAGGTGCCCGCGCCCATTTCCATGTCGTAGGGCTGGAGGATGGCGCAGCCCTGGCGCGCCCAGTAGTCCTGCAGGGCGTGGATGAGGCCCTGGAAGGTGGAGAGATCGTGTCTGTCGTCCATTGGCGGCGTCCGCTGGGGAAAAACGGCCGACTAGTATAGCGGGCCCGGGCCCCCGGCGTCAGGCGCTTCAAGGGCTTGGGTTCCCGTCCGATGACCAAGGCAAAGGGCAACGGGAGACCTGGCATGAGCGAGATCCTGCAAGGCACCGCCACCGCGCAGTGGCACCGCCTCCTGGGGGAGGCCCAGGCGGCCTGTGACCGGCAGTTGGACGAGGCCCTGGAGAGCTATCTGCTGTTCTGCCTGCAACGCTTCCTGGGCCGCGCGGAGATGGTGGAGTCCATCCTCGCCCTGGATTTCCTCGAGGGGCGCCGCCTCGCCGGCCAGCGGCGCATCGGTGCCCTGCGCGACGTGGGCGACCAGTGCCTCCTCTACAGCGGCCTGTTCCCCCGCCGCGCCCGTCGCCGCCGGGTGCCGGTGCAGTACTTCGTCGATCTGGGGCGCAGCGCCTACGCCCAGGTGGCGGAGATGGAACACGGCCTGGGGGAACTGTTCGAGCGCCTGAGCCGCGACTTCGTCGCCCTCATGGACGTGCTCCAGGCGATGAAGGCCCTGGGCCAGTCCGAGCCCCTCCTCGACCCCTGGGAGGACGCCGCCCTGTGGCGCGGGACCGGCAGCCGTGCCGCCCACCGTCGCCTGCAGTCTTTGTCGGGCGGTTTCTTCGTCGCCGACGAGGGCGATCTGCCCCACTGAAGGCGGCGATTTCTCCGCCGTCCCCGTGCGGTAAACTATGCCGTTCGCCGCCGGTCGAAGCCGGCGCCATCTTTCGTTTTTCCCGAGGAAATTCATGTCCGAACAACGCAAGGCCGTCGCCCTCATCTCCGGAGGGCTGGATTCCATGCTCGCCGCGCGCCTGATCCAGGAGCAGGGCATCCACGTGGAGGGCATCAACTTCTTCACCGGGTTCTGCGTAGAGGGCCACACCCACGCCATCCGCAAGAAGGACAAGGCCAAACCCAAGCGCAACAACGCCCTGTGGGTGGCCGAGCAGCTGGGCATCAAGCTGCACATCATCGACGTGGTGGAGGAATACAAGGACGTCCTCCTCAATCCCAAGCACGGCTACGGGGCCAACATGAACCCCTGCCTGGACTGCAAGGGCTTCATGGTCAAAAAGGCCCACCAGTGGATGGAGGAGAACGGCTTCGATTTCATCATCACCGGCGAGGTGGTGGGGCAGCGCCCCATGTCCCAGCGGCGCGACACCATGCCGGTGGTGGCGCGCGAATCCGGCGCCCACGACCGCCTCCTGCGGCCCCTGTGCGCCAAGCTCCTACCCCCCACCCTCCCCGAGCGGGAAGGCTGGGTGGACCGGGAACGGCTGCTGGACATCTCCGGCCGCTCGCGCAAGCGGCAGATGGAGCTGGCGCGCCAGTTCGGCATCCAGGACTACGCCCAGCCCGCCGGCGGCTGCTGCTTCCTCACCGACGAGACCTACTCGCGCCGCCTGGTGGACCTGTGGCAGGCGCGCGGCGAGCGGGACTACGAACTGGACGACGTCATGCTCCTCAAGGTGGGGCGCCACATCCGTCCCAACGAGCGCTTCAAGCTCATCGTCGGGCGCGAGGAAGGGGAGAACCGCTTCCTGGAGGGCTACCGCAAGCAGTTCGTCCACCTCTACCCGGAGAGCCACACCGGCCCCCTGGTACTCCTCGACGGACGCCCCACGGAAGAGGACCAGGAACTGGCGGCGCGCATCACCGCCCGTTTCAGCAAGGGGCGCAACGCCGAGCGGGTGACGGTGGCGGTGGTGGACCGCGACGGGCAGACGCGTCGCCTGGAAGTCGCCCCCCTCCCCGCCCATGCCATACCGGAGGACTGGTACGTATGAGCCGACACCGACTGGACGCCCGCCGCCTGCTCTGCCCCATGCCGGTGATCCGCACCCAGGACAAAATCAAGGACCTGGCCCCGGGCGATGTCCTCGAGGTGGTGTGCAGCGACCCGGGAGCGAAGGCCGACATCCCCGCCTGGTGCCGCATCAATGGCCACCGGGTGGTGGAGATCGAGGACCGCGGCGACGAATTGCGCATCGTCATCGAAGTGGGCGGTGCCCCGTGAAGACCGGCAGCGCCCCGGTCCTCGACGCCCAGGGCCGCTACCGGGTGGTGAAGCGGGTCACCCTGGTGGGGGCCCTGGTCAACGCCCTCCTCGCCCTGGGCAAGCTGATCATCGGCTGGCTGGGGCACTCCCAGGCCCTCATCGCCGACGGCGTCCACTCCCTCTCCGACCTCCTCACCGACGCGGTGGTCCTCATCGCCGCCCGTCACGGCAGCCACCCCCCCGATCCCGAACACCCGTACGGGCACCGGCGGGTGGAGACGGTGGCCACCACCGGCCTGGGGCTGTTCCTGGTCATGGTGGCGGTGGGCATCGGTGCCGACGCCGCCATCCACCTGCTGGAGCCGGAGGCGCGCCCCATGCCCGAGACCATCGTCCTCGCCATGGCCGCCGTCTCCGTGCTGGCCAAGGAAGGGCTCTACCGCTACACCCTGGTCAGCGCCCAGCGCCTGCGCTCGGCCATGTTGCGGGCCAACGCCTGGCACCACCGCAGCGACGCCGTCTCCTCCCTGGTGGTCATCGTCGGCGTCGGCGGCGCCCTCATGGGCTATGCCTGGCTGGACGCGGTGGCCGCCCTGGCGGTGAGCGTCATGATCGCCAAGGAAGGGGGCGAGATCGCCTGGCAGAGCCTGCGCGAACTCATCGACACCGGCCTCGAACCCGAGGAAGTGAAAAAGCTGGAGGCGGCCATCCTCGACGTGGACGGGGTGCGCGCCCTGCACATGCTGCGCACCCGCACCCACGGCGGCCGCGCCCTGGTGGACGTGCACATCCAGGTGGACCCGCGCCTGTCCGTCTCCGAGGGGCACCAGATCGGCGAGATGGTGCGCCGCCGGCTGGTCGAGCACATGGAGGACGTGGACGACGTGATGGTGCACGTCGATCCCGAGGACGACGAGGAATGCAGCCCTTGCCACCACCTCCCCCTGCGGAATAAGGTACTGGCCCACGTGGAGGAGAAATGGCGTTCCCGGGGCATTCCCGTGGAACAGGTCATGCTCCACTACCTGGAGGGCAAGGTGGCCGTCGATGTCTTCGTGCCCCTGTCCCAGGTGCGGGACGTGGACGAGGCCCGCGCCCTGGCCCGGGAACTGGCCGAAGAGGCCCGCAACGAGCACGTCGGTGAAGTCCACGTCCACTTCACCGCCCTTTGAAGGTGCAAGCCGTCACGGGAGTGCACCTTTTTGGTGCAAAGGTGACCGGGCACCCGGCGAGCCCCGAGGGCAAACAACCAGTTAGGGAATGGCATGGCAAATGCTATTTCCCCGGCACCCGAACCGGGACAACGACAAAACCAATCTTGGAGGAGTGAGATGTCCGCAGCCGATGTCATCAAGACCATCACCGACAAAGAAGTGAAGTTCGTCGATTTCCGCTTCACCGACACCAAAGGCAAGGAGCAGCACGTCACCGTCCCCGCCCATCAGGTGGACGAAGACATGCTCAACCAGGGCAAGATGTTCGACGGTTCCTCCATCGCCGGATGGAAGGGCATTCAGGAGTCGGACATGATCCTCATGCCCGACCACGACACCGCGGTGATGGATCCCTTCGCCGAGGAGAACACCCTCATCATCCGCTGCGACGTCATCGAGCCCAGCACCATGCAGGGCTACGAGCGTGACCCCCGCTCGGTGGCCAAGCGCGCCGAGGCCTACCTGAAGTCCACCGGCATCGGCGACGCCGCCTTCTTCGGCCCCGAGCCCGAGTTCTTCGTCCTCGACGACGTCCGCTGGGGCGTGGACATCTCCGGCGCCTTCTACAAGGTCGATTCCGAAGAGGCCAGCTGGAACACCGAAAAGGTGTACGAGGGCGGCAACCTGGGCCACCGTCCGCAGATCAAGGGCGGCTACTTCCCCGTGCCCCCGGTGGACTCCCTCAACGACATCCGCGCCGCCATGGTGCTGGCCATGGAAGAGATGGGCCTGGTGGTGGAAGTGCACCACCACGAGGTGGCCACCGCCGGCCAGTGCGAGATCGGCACCCGCTTCAACACCCTGGTGAAGAAGGCCGACGAGCTGCAGATCCTCAAGTACTGCGTGCACAACGTCGCCTACGCCTACGGCAAGACCGCCACCTTCATGCCCAAGCCCCTGGTGGGCGACAACGGCAACGGCATGCACTGCCACCAGTCCGTGTCCAAGGGCGGCGAGAACCTCTTCGCCGGTGACGGCTACGCCGGCCTCTCCGAGACCGCCCTCTACTACATCGGCGGCATCATCAAGCACGCCCGTGCCCTGAACGCCTTCACCAACGCCTCCACCAACAGCTACAAGCGCCTGGTGCCCGGCTTCGAGGCCCCGGTCATGCTGGCCTACTCCGCCCGCAACCGCTCCGCCTCCATCCGCGTGCCCTACGTGTCCAGCCCCAAGGCGCGTCGTATCGAGGTGCGCTTCCCCGACCCCACCGCCAACCCCTACCTGGCCTTCTCCGCCATGCTCATGGCCGGTCTGGACGGCATCCAGAACAAGATCCACCCGGGCGAGGCGATGGACAAGAACCTCTACGACCTGCCCCCCGAGGAGGCGGCCGACATCCCCACCGTCTGCTCCTCCCTGGAACAGGCCCTGGAGGCGCTGGACAAGGACCGCGAGTTCCTCACCGCCGGCGGCGTCTTCACCGATGGCCTCATCGACGGCTACATCGAGCTGAAGATGGAAGAGGTGCAGCAGCTCAACATGACCACCCACCCGGTGGAGTTCGACCTCTACTACAGCGTCTGATCCCCCTCCCGATCGACGCGAGGGGCGCCTTCGGGCGCCCCTTTTTCTTTGTGCGGATGCTATCCTTGGGGCATGCGCCGGTGGCTCTGCATCCTCTGCCTGATTCTCCCCTTCACCGCCTCTGCGGCCCTCTACCGCTATGTGGACGAGCACGGCAACGTCGTCTACACCGACCGGCCCGTGCCCGGCGCCGAGCCCGTCTCCCCGGGCACCCTCACCGTCGTGCCCGCCCCACCCGCGCCCAAGGTGGAGATCGAGGTGGACCTGGGCGGCTCGCCGAAATCCGGCCATCGGACAGCGCAGGACGAGGCGCTCCAGGTCCGCATCATTTCCCCCCGGCCGGACGAGGGAGTGCGCGCCAACGATGGCCGCGTGCCGGTGGAGGTAGCGGTGGAACCCCGGCCCGAACGGGGCGTGCGCCTGCGCTACCGTGCCTTGCTGGACGGCCAGCCCGCCGGCCCGGTGAGCGACGAGCCCCGCTGGACCCTCTCCGACGTGCCCCGGGGCACCCACACCCTGGAGGTGATCGTCCTCGACGAGGACGGCCGAGAGCTGGTCCGCTCCGCCCCCGTCACCTTCCACGTCCTGCGCGTCTCCCGCCTCATCCGTCCCCGTTGACGCACCATTTTGGTGCAACTCGGGCGCGATTTCGCAGTCCCAAGGTAGGTGAAAAGGCCGTTTCACGGGCGTTTCCGCCGATGGCCTGCAAATTGCTCGACGTCCCGCATGGTGTCCCAAGTGAGCCCATCCGAAGCCTTCGCCGGGCGTGTCCTGGAGAGCCTGGCCACCCCCCTGGCGGTCCTCGACGACGCCCTGCATGTCCATTACCTCAACCCCGCCGCCGAAGACCTGTTCTCCGTCAGCGCCCGGCGCCTGCGCCAGCGTCCCCTGGAGACCCTGATCCTCGACGTGGCCCCCCTGGAGGAGATCCGCCGGCGCATGCGCGAGACGCACAGCCCCATCACCCGGCGTGAGGTGCGCCTGCCCCTCGCCGCCGGTGGGACGGTGGTGTGCGACGTGATGATGGGCCCCCTGGAGGACCCCGACCGCTCGGACCTCCTGCTCATGGAACTGGCCCGCCGTGACCACGTGGCCCGCGCCGACCGGGACGTGCGCCTGGTGGAACAGCAGGCGATCCTGGACAAGCTCCTGCGCGGCCTTGCCCACGAGGTGAAGAACCCCCTGGGCGGGCTACGCGGCGCCGCCCAACTCCTGGAGGCGGAGCTCCCCAACCCCGCCCTGCGCGAATACACCCAGGTGATCATCCGCGAGGCGGACCGCCTCCAGGACCTGGTGGACCACATCCTCGGACCGCGCCGCGGTCTGCGGCGCGCGCGGGTGAACGTGCACGAGATCCTTGAGCACGTGCGCACCCTGGTGGCCATGGACCTGCCCGCGGGCATCCACATCGAACGCGACTACGACCCCAGCGTGCCCGAACTGCACCTGGACCGGGATCAGATGGTCCAGGCCCTGCTCAACGTGGTGCAGAACGCCGTCCAGGCCCTGGAGGGTGGGGGACACATCACCCTGCGCACGCGCATCGACCGCTACGTGACCCTGGGGCCGCGCACGGTGCGCCTGGCCCTGCGCATCGAGGTGGAGGACGACGGCCCCGGCGTGCCCGAGGCCATCCGCGACGAGATCTTCTTTCCCATGGTCAGCGGCCGGGCGGAGGGGACGGGCCTGGGCCTGTCCATCGCCCAGACGGTGATCAACCGCCACGGCGGGCTCATCCAGTGCGAGAGCGAGCCCGGCCGCACCGTGTTTTCCATTTTGCTGCCCCTGGACGGGGGCACGGACGAGGAGGTGAACCATGGTGGATAGCCCGGCCCGGGTGTGGGTCGTGGACGACGACCGCTCCATCCGCTGGGTGTTGGAAAAGGCCCTGGAGAAGGCCGGCCAGCGGGTGCGGACCTTCGAGCGGGCGCAGGCGGTGCTGGAGGCCCTGGACGGCGGTGCCCGGCCGGACGTCCTCCTCACCGACATCCGCATGCCCGGCATGGACGGACTCGAGCTGCTCACCCAGCTGCACCGCCGCGCCCCCGACCTGCCGGTGATCGTCATCACCGCCCATTCCGACTTGGACAGCGCCGTCTCCGCCTACCAGGGTGGCGCCTTCGAGTACCTGCCCAAGCCCTTCGACGTGGCCGAGGCGGTGGGCCTGGTGGAACGTGCCGTGCGCACCACCCGCGCCGAGGGCAAGGGCGAGGCGGGTCGGGCCCCCCGCGCGCCGGAGATCCTCGGTGAATCGCCGGCCATGCAGGAGGTCTTCCGCGCCATCGGCCGCCTGTCCCGCTCGCACGTGAGCGTCCTCATCAACGGCGAATCGGGGACCGGCAAGGAACTGGTGGCGCGCGCCCTTCACCGCCACAGCCCCCGTTCCGACAAGCCCTTCATCGCCCTCAACACCGCCGCCATCCCCAAGGATCTGCTGGAATCGGAGCTGTTCGGCCACGAGAAGGGGGCCTTCACCGGCGCCCAGAGCCAGCGCCGCGGCCGTTTCGAACAGGCCGACGGGGGCACTTTGTTCCTGGACGAGATCGGCGACATGCCCGCCGAGCTGCAGACCCGCCTCCTGCGGGTACTGGCGGAGGGGGAGTTCTACCGGGTGGGGGGACACGAGCCGGTGCGCGTGGACGTGCGCGTCATCGCCGCCACCCACCAGGACCTGGAGGAACGGGTGCGCGCCGGCCTCTTCCGCGAGGACCTCTTCCACCGCCTCAACGTCATCCGCCTGCGTCTGCCGCCCCTGCGCGAGCGGGCCGAGGACATCCCCCTCCTCATGCGCCACTTCCTCGCCCGCGCCGCCGAGGAGCTGCAGGTGGAACCCAAACACCTGAGTCCGGAAGTGGAACGCTACCTCCAGGGGCTGCCCTGGCCGGGCAACGTGCGCCAGTTGGAGAACCTCTCCCGCTGGCTCACCGTCATGGCCGCCGGGCGCGAGGTGCAGCTCCAGGACCTGCCCCCGGAACTGCTGCGGGAGGGCGATGCCGTGGCGGACGGGGCGGCCGGGGCGGAGGGCTGGGAGGCCGGCCTGCGCCGTTGGGCCGAACGGCGGCTGGAGGAAGGGGGCAGCGGCCTTTTGGACGAGGTGGTGCCGAAGGTGGAGCGGATCCTCGTGCAGGCGGCCCTGGCGCGCACCGGCGGGCGCCGTCAGGAGGCCGCCCACCTCCTCGGCTGGGGGCGCAACACCCTCACCCGCAAGCTCAAGGAACTGGGGATGGAGGCACCGCCGCGCGGCGCCCCCGCCGAGTGACTCAGGCGCAGCCCCGGGTCGCCTCGGGCAGGCGCAGGCTGCCGGTGAGCTGGGCCACCTCGGGGATGCCGTGGCGGTCCAGGTAGTCGAGGATGCCGCGATTGATCTTGTCCACCAGCAGGGGGTCGTAGAACAGGCCCGTGCCCACCCCCACCGCCGTCGCCCCGGCGATGAGGAACTCCAGCGCGTCCTCCGCCGAGGCCACCCCCCCCTGGCCGATGATGGGGATGTCGTGCGGGCGGCACACCTGGAACACCTGGTGCACCTTGAGCAGGGCGATGGGCTTGATGGCCGGGCCGGAGAGCCCCCCCTGGACGTTGCCCAGCACCGGGCTGCGGTCCTCGATGTCGATGGCCATGCCCATGAGGGTGTTGATGACGGCGAAGGCGTCGGTGCCCGCCTCGATGCAGCGGCGGGCGTTCTCCTGGATGTCCGTCTGGTTGGGGGAGAGCTTGGTGATGAGGGGCTTGTCGGTGGCCCGCCGGCAGGCCTCCACCACCCGCGCCGACATGTCCGGGTCGTTGCCGAAGGCCACCCCGCCCTCCTTCACGTTGGGGCAGGAGATGTTGATCTCGATGGCATCGATGGGGGAGTCGTCGAACCAGCGGGTGACCGCTTCGTACTCCTCCACCGTGGAGCCGGAGACGTTGGCGATGAAGCGCGTCTCCGAGAAATCCAGCTGCGGGAGGATGGTCTTCACCACGTACTCCGCCCCCGGGTTCTGCAGACCGATGGCGTTGAGCATCCCGGCGGGGGTCTCGCAGACACGGTGCGGGGCGTTGCCCAGGCGCGGCTCCAGGGTGGTGCCCTTGAGGCACACCGCCCCCACCCGGGTCATGTCGAAGCCCTCGATGCGGGTGTATTCCTCACCGAAGCCGACGCAGCCGGACAGCAACACGGTGGGGGAATTGAGCCGCAGGCCACACAGGTCCACCCGCAGGCGGGAGAGGTCGTCTTCGGTGAAGGTCGGTTGCACGTTCTCGCCCCTTTGACAGCGTCGTTCGCTTTGCACACCCTACGCGGGCCCCATGATAGCGCAGGTCGTCCCGCCGTGTTCCACGTCGTCCTCTACCAGCCCCAGATCCCGCCCAACACCGGCAACGTCATCCGCCTGTGCGCCAACACCGGCGCCCGGCTGCACCTGGTGCGCCCCCTCGGTTTCGAGATGGACGACAAACGCCTCAAGCGGGCCGGGCTGGACTACCGCGAATGGGCCCGGGTGGCGGTGCACGACGACCTGGAGGCCTGCGTCAAAGCCCTGCCGCCGGAGACGCGGGTGTTCGCCCTCACCACCCGCGGGCGGGGCGATCCCTTCAGCACTGCCTTTCGCCCCGGCGATACCTTCCTCTTCGGCCCGGAGACCCGCGGCCTGCCCGAGACGGTGCTCGAACGCTTCCCCGCCGAGCGCCGCCTGCGCCTGCCCATGGTACCCGGCTCGCGCAGTCTCAACCTCTCCAACGCCTGCGCGGTGATGGTGTACGAGGCCTGGCGCCAGATCGGCTTCACGGGGGCGGCGCCACCGCCTCCGGCTTGATGGCGCGGGTGAGGAGGCGGTGCACCGCCTCGCGCGGATCCGCCCCCTCGTAGAGGACGCGGTGCACCTGTTCGGTGATGGGCATTTCCACCCCGTGCTCGCGCGCCAGGGCGAGGGCCTCGCGCGCCGCCGCCACCCCCTCGGTGAGGGCCCCCAGGCGCGCGCGTGCGGCCTCCAGATCCAGGCCCTGGCCCAGGAGCAGGCCGAGGCGGCGGTTGCGGGACTGGTCGTCGGTGCAGGTGAGGACCACGTCGCCCATGCCCGCCAGGCCCATGAAGGTCTGCATCTGCCCGCCCAGGGCCAGGCCCAGACGCCCGATCTCGGCCAGGCCGCGGGTGATGAGGGCGGCGCGGGCGTTGGCGCCGAAGCCCAGGCCGTCGGAGATGCCGGCGGCGATGGCGAGGACGTTCTTCACCGCCCCACCGATCTCCACCCCCACCACGTCGTCCGAGGTGTAGGCGCGGAAGGTCTCGTTGTGGAGGGCGTCGGCCAGCTCGTGGGCGAAGCGGGCGTCGCGGGAGGCGACGGTGACCGCCGTGGGCAGGCCGCGGGCCACCTCGGCGGCGAACGACGGCCCGGATACCACCGCCGCGGGCACGGGGCCGAGGACGGCCGCCACCACCTCGTGCAGGGGACGGCGGCTGTCCGGCTCCAGCCCCTTGGTGCCCCAGGCGATACGGCGCACGCCCCCGTGGCGGGCGATGCGCTCCAGGAGCGCGCGGAAGGCCCCGGAGGGGACCACCACCAGGCAGTCCTCGCGGCCGGCAAGGGCGGCGTCCAGGTCGGCGCTGAGGGTCAGGCCGGGGGGGAAGGGGGCGTCGGGGAGGTGGTCCAGATTGCGCCCCGCCGCCCGGTAGGCGTCGATTCTGGCCCGGTCGCGCCCCCACAGGCACACGTCGCGCCCGTTGCGGGCCAGGAGGATGGCCAGGGCGGTGCCCCAGGCCCCGGATCCGAGGACGGCGAGGCGCTCCATGGCCTCAGTGGGTGCCCTGCTCCTCGCGTTGCTTCTGGAGCTGTTCCTGGTAGAGGAGATCGAAGTTGATGGGCGCCAGCAGCAGCGGCGGGAAGCCCCCCTTGGTGACCAGATCGGAGACCGCCTCGCGGGCGAAGGGGAACAACAGGTTGGGGCAGTAGGCCCCGAGCAGCTGGCCCAGCTCCTCCTGGGTGTAGCCGCCGATGGTGAAGATGCCCGCCTGCTGGATCTCGACGATGTAGGCGGTCTTGTCCTGGAGCTTGGCGGTGACGGTGAGGGTGAGGACCACCTCGTGGGTGGACTCACCCAGGTCCACGGCGGTGTTGTTGAGCTGCAGACCGATCTCCGGTTCCCAGGCCTGGCGGAAGATGTGCGGCGCGTTGGGGGCCTCCAGGGAGACGTCCTTGAGGTAGATCTTCTGGATCTGGAACTGGTGCTGGGGTTGCTGCTCGCTCATGGTTCGGTCCTTGGGTTGGCGTTCACAGGTGTTGGCGCACCCAGGCGACGAGGGTGCGCAGATCCATGGCCCCGGACTGGCGCGCCGCCTCCCGTCCGCCCTTGAAGAGGATCAGGGTGGGAATCCCGCGGATCCCCAGGGAGGCGGCCAGGGCCTGCTCGCGTTCGGTGTCCACCTTGCCCAGACGCACGTAGGGCTCCAGCTCCTGGGCCGCCTGCGCGAACACCGGCGCCATCATCTTACAGGGCCCACACCAGGCGGCCCAGAAGTCCACCAGCACCGGGATGTCGTTGCGCTCGACGTGTTTCTGGAAGCGCGCCTGATCCAGGTCGATGGGGTGACCGGTGAACAGGGGCCCGCCGCACTTGCCGCACTTGGGGCGCGCCTGCAGGCGCTCCGCGGGGACCCGATTGACCGCGTCGCAGTGGGGGCAGACGATGTGCAGCTTGTCGTTCATGGGGTGTCCTTCTCCTCTTTTCCGTCCAGGCCCAGCAGGGCGTCCAGCCTGCCTTGGTACTCCAGGGCATGGATGTCGTCGGAACCGCCCACCGGACGGCCGTCGACGAAGATCTGGGGAACGGTGGTGCCGCCCATGGAGCGCTGCACCATCTCCTCGCGCAACTCGGGCTGGCGGTCGATGCGGTACTCGATGTAGTCCACCCCCTTACGCTCCAGCAGCCGTTTGGCGCGGATGCAGTAGGGGCACCAGGCGGTGGTGTAGATCTCCACCTTCACCGGACGACGTTCAGGCACGTTTGCGCTTCCCCTTCTTGCCCTTGTGCAGCGGCAGGTTCTCTTTCTCCCAGGCGAGCATGCCGCCGGCCAGGTTGTAGATGCGGGTGAACCCGTGCCGTTTCAAGAGCTGGGCGGCGCGCGCCGAACGCTGGCCGCTGCGGCATACCACCAGGATGGGCCGGTCACGGTCCTCCCCCAGTTGCTTGATGTTCTGGTCCAGCAGGCCCAGGGGGATGTTGAGACTGTCGAGGATGTGGCCCTGCTCGTATTCCTGCTCCGTGCGCACGTCCAGCACCAGGGCGTTCTCCCGGTTCACCAATTGCACCGCGTCGCTGACCGGCACGGTCTTCACCCCGCTGATGCGCTCGCTCAGGAAGCTGCGGATCAGCAGGACCAGCAGCACCACGAAGGTGGTGACCAGGATCCAGTGGTTGGCGATGAATTCGGGCAGTCGGCTCATGGGGAGTCCAGAGGTGAACGGGGCGCGGATTATCCCACGCCCCTACAACCATGTTAAGGCGAATGGTAAAATTGACCGCTTAGCGAAGGTAATCCCGGGTGGTGGGCTCGGTCTTCGTTCATTCCGGGCGGGTGCAGAACACCTCGCGCATCATCTCGATGAGGCGCAGGGTGCGTGCGTCGCTGACCCGGTAGAAGACCCGATTGGCGTCCTTGCGTGAGGTGAGGATGCCCTTGTCACGCAGGATCGCCAAGTGCTGGGAGATGTTGCTCTGCGAGGTGCCCACTCGCTCCACGATGTCCTGCACGCTGACCTCCTGGTCGCCCAGGGTGCACAGGATCTTCAGTCGCAGGGGGTGGGACATGGCCTTCATGGACAAGGCCGCCCGTTCGATATCCTCGTCGCGGCTGATGAGAGGGGATGGCCGGATCTCTTGGATCATGTCGCTCGTCCTCGCGCGCCGGGGCGACGCGCCTCGTTCCGTAAACATAACTTAAACAGCATAAAGTAATATATTGGATTATCGGCGCGGAACATAGCCCGCCGAGGAACCCCTGGCCCATCGAAAGGTCTTCGACAACGACGATGTCAGACGAGCGAACCCAACAAACCAGCCGGCGCGCGCCGGTGGCGCTGATCATCCTCGACGGATGGGGATACAGCGAAAACCCCCATTGCAACGCCATCCACGCCGCCCACACCCCCAACTGGGACCGCCTCTGGCGGCGCTATCCGCACAACTTCCTGCGCGCCTCCGAATCGTCGGTGGGCCTGCCCAGCCGGCAGATGGGCAATTCCGAGGTGGGCCATCTCAACATCGGCGCCGGGCGCGTGGTGTATCAGGAATTCACCCGCGTCACCCGCGCCATCGAAGACGGTTCCTTCTTCACCAACGGCACCCTCACCAAGGCGGTGGACGGAGCGGTGTCGGCGGGCAAGGCGGTGCACGTCATGGGCCTGCTCTCCCCCGGCGGCGTCCATTCCCACGAGGAACACATCCTCGCCATGCTGCGCCTGGCCGCCCAGCGGGGGGCCGAGCGCCTCTACCTGCACGCCTTCCTGGACGGGCGCGACACGCCCCCCAAGAGCGCCGCCGCCTCCATCGAAGCGGCCGAGCGCCTGTTCGACGAGCTGGGGCGCGGGCGCATCGCCTCCATCATCGGCCGCTACTACGCCATGGACCGGGACCAGCGCTGGCCGCGGGTGCAGGCCACCTACGACCTCATCACCCAGGGCAAGGGCGCCTTCACCGCCGAGACCGCCATCGAGGGCCTGGAGCTGGCCTATGCGCGTGGGGAGACGGACGAGTTCGTCCAGGCCACCGCCATCACCGGGACCGAGGGGCCGGTGCGCATGGAGGACGGCGACGCGGTGATCTTCATGAATTTCCGTTCCGACCGGGCGCGCCAGATCACCCGCGCCTTCGTGGAGCCGGACTTCGACCACTTCCCGCGCGCCGTCCACCCGCGCCTGTCCGACTTCGTCTGTCTCACCGAGTACAGCGAGGACTTCCCCGTCCACGTGGCCTTTCCCCCCGAGCGCCTGCGCAACGTCCTGGGGGCCTACATCGCCAACGCCGGGTTGCACCAGCTCCGCATCGCCGAGACGGAGAAGTATGCCCACGTCACCTTCTTCTTCAACGGTGGCGAGGAGCAACCCTTCCCCGGCGAGGACCGCTTGCTCATCCCCTCCCCCAATGTCGCCACCTACGACCAGCAGCCGGAGATGAGCGCCTTCGAGGTGGCCGAGCGCCTGGACGAGGCCATCCGCGGCGGGCGCTACGACCTCATCGTCTGCAATTTCGCCAACCCGGACATGGTGGGTCACACCGGCAACTTCGAGGCGACGGTGAAGGCCATCGAGGCCCTGGACGTGTGTCTGGGACGGGTGGTGCGGGCCCTGGAAGAGACCGGCGGCGAGGCCCTCATCACCGCCGATCACGGCAACGCCGAACAGATGTGCGACGAGGAGACCGGCCAACCCCACACCGCCCACACCCTCAACCCGGTGCCCCTGATCTACGTGGGCAACCGCGCCGACCGCATCCAGGGCGGGGCCCTGTGCGACCTGGCCCCCACCCTCCTCACCCTCCTGGGCCTGCCGGTCCCCTCGGAGATGACCGGTTGCTCCCTCCTGGACCTTGAACGGCGCGAAGCGGTCTGAACGTCGTACCCGGCTGGCCTGGGCGGTGGCGGTGCTCCTCGCCCTGGCCACCCCCGCCGCGCCCGCCGGCGAGGTGGACACGCTCCGCCAGGCCCTCCAGAAGCGACAACTCGAACAGCGGCAGCTGGAACGGCGCCTGGAGGACAGCGAGCGGCGCATCGGCGAGCTGGCGCGGGAGATCCGCCGCCTGGAAGGGGAGCTGGCGGAGCTGAAGGCGCGCCGCTCGGAAGTGGACCGCCGCCTGCGCGCGGTGGGCGAGGCGCGTGACCGGCACCGTGCCCACCTGGCCGCTGCCCTGCGCAGCCTCTACGCCCAGGGGCGGGACACCGGCCTGCGCCTGTGGCTGGGGGAGAGCGACCCCGCCGTCATCGGCCGCACCCGCACCTACCTCACCTACCTGACCCGGGCCCGCGTCCGCCACATGCAGGCGGTGCGCGAGGCGGAGGCGGAGCTGCGCGAACTACAGGCGACCCTGACCGCTACCCAAAAGGCCTTGGAGGCCCGCCACCGGCGCCTGCAGGCCCAGCAGGAACGGCTGCGCTCGGCGCAGGCGGAGCGCCGTCAAATACTCGCCGCCCTGCAACGCCGCAACGAACGGGACGCCGCCCGCCTGCAACGCCTGCTGGCCGATCAAAAGCGCCTGCAAGGGCTGGTGGACGGCCTGGAACGGGGCGTTCGCCCGCCCCGTGGAGCGGACGGCCGCTGGCGCCGGGGCAGCCTGGTATGGCCGGTGCAAGGGAAAGTCGTCGCCCGCTACGGCGCCCCCCGTGCCGCCGACGGCCGCCTGCGCTGGCAGGGCTGGGTGATCCGCGCTCCCGAGGGGACCCCGGTGCGCGCGGTGGACGAGGGCGTGGTGCGCTACGCCGGCTGGATGCGCGGCTACGGCAACCTCATCATCATCGACCATGGCCGCCAGCGCCTCAGCCTCTACGGTTTCAACCAAGCCCTCCTCAAAGGAGTGGGGGAACGGGTGCGCGCCGGCGAGGCCGTGGCCCTGGTGGGCGCCAGCGGCGGCCGGGAGCGCCCCGCCCTCTATTTCGAACTGCGCCAGCGGGGCAAGCCCCTGGATCCCGCCCGCTGGCTGGCCAAGCGGTGACCCGTTTGGCAATCGCGGCAAGGATTTGCGATATACTCGCACCGTTTCGTTTTTCGACAACCTAAGGATGGGCACACCGCCCCGGAGCCGGATATGAAGTCCAACACGCGCAATTTCCTCATCCTCAGCACCGGACTGCTGTTGGGGGTCCTCCTGGCCATCGGTCACGGAGTGTGGGCGGACAAGAACGAGGCGCGGCCCATCGCCCTCCCCCTGGACGAGCTGCGCACCTTCACCGAGGTCTTCGCCAAGATCAAGCAGGAATACGTGGAACCGGTGGAGGACAAGACCCTCCTGGAGAACGCCGTGCGCGGCATGCTCTCCGGCCTCGACCCCCACTCCGCCTACCTGGATCCCGAGTCCTACAAGGAACTGCAGGTGGGCACCACCGGCGAATTCGGCGGCCTGGGCATCGAGGTGGGGATGGAAAACGGCTTCGTGAAGGTCATCTCGCCCATCGACGACACCCCCGCCCAGCGCGCCGGCATCAAGGCCGGGGACCTCATCATCCGCCTCGACGACACCCCGGTGAAGGGCCTGACCCTGCGCGAGGCGGTGAAGATCATGCGCGGCAAGCCGGGCACCAGCATCGTCCTCACCATCGTCCGCGAGGGGGAGGAGAAGCCCCTCAAGATCAAGGTCACGCGCGCCGTGATCCGCGTCAAGAGCGTCAAGAGCCGCATGCTGGACGAGGGCTTCGGCTACCTGCGCATCACCAGCTTCCAGTCCAAGACCGGCGACAACCTGCACGAGGCCATCCGCAAGCTCAAGAAGGAGAACGGCGGCAGTCTGGACGGCCTGGTCCTGGATCTGCGCAACAACCCCGGCGGGGTGCTGAGCGCCGCCGTGGAGGTGTCCGACGCCTTCCTCGACGAGGGGCTCATCGTCTACACCGAAGGGCGCAACCCCAGCTCGCGCCTGAGCTTCAGCGCCACCCCGGGCGACATCCTTGACGGCGCCCCCCTGGTGGTGTTGGTGAACGGTGGTTCCGCCTCCGCCTCGGAGATCGTCGCCGGCGCCCTCCAGGACCACCGCCGCGGTATCGTCACCGGCAGCAAGACCTTCGGCAAGGGCTCGGTGCAGACCATCCTGCCCCTGGGCAACGGTTCCGCCCTGAAGCTCACCACCGCCCGTTACTACACCCCCTCCGGCCGTTCCATCCAGGCCGAGGGCATCGAGCCCGACATCAAGCTGGAACGGGTGCGGGTGGCGGCGGTGGAGAACGCCCCCGAGGGCATCAAGGAGGCCGACCTGGCCGGCCACCTGGAGAACGGCAACAAGAAGAAGGACGAGGAAGCGAAGGAAGACCACAGCCTCGTCGATCTGGCCACCCGCGACTACCAGTTGTACGAGGCCCTCAACATCCTGCGCAGCCTCAAGCTCTACCAGCAGGCGATGAAGGACTGAGCATGGCGGGCGCGGGCCGCCTCCCCCGCCTCGCCCTCCTCTGTCTGCTCCTCTGCACCGCCACGGCCTGGGCCGATGGCCTCCCCCGCTTGGCGGTGGTCATCGACGACCTGGGCAACCGCTGGGCGCGCGATGTGCGCGCCGTCGCCCTGCCCGGCGTGTACAGCTTCGCCCTTCTGCCCCACACGCCCTACGCCCGCGCCCTGGCTTGGCGCATCCGCGCGCAGGGCAAGGAGGTCCTCCTGCACCTGCCCATGGAACCGCGCGGGGACCAGCGGCCGGGTCCCGGTGCCCTGTGGATGGTTCAGACCCGGCCGCGCCTGCTGGCCACCCTGCGCGCCGACCTGGCCGCCGTCCCCTTCGTCAGCGGCGTCAGCAACCACATGGGCAGCCGCCTCACCGAGTCCCCGCGGGCCATGGCCTGGGTCATGGCGGAGCTGGCGCGCCGCCCGGGCCTGTATTTCCTGGACAGCCGCACCAGCGCCGCCAGCCGGGCCTTCGCCGTGGCGCGGCGTAGCGGCTTGCCGTCCCTCGCCCGCGACGTCTTCCTCGACCACGAGCGCGACCCGGAGGCGGTACGCCGGCAACTGATGCGGGCGGTGGAAAGGGCCCGGGAGCGCGGCCAGGCGGTCGCCATCGGCCATCCTTACACCGTCACCCTGGAGGTACTAGAATACTGGCTCCCGCGCCTGGACGGGCGCCGCGTGCGCCTCGTCCCGGCCCGTGAGCTGGCGTTCCAACGACTCAGGAGTCCCGAACCATGGCCGACGTCCTCGTCCCCCTCGCCCAGGGTTGTGAAGAACTGGAAGCCGTCACCGTCATCGACCTGCTGCGACGTGCCCGGCTGGAGGTGACCGTGGCCGGTCTCGACGGCCCCGGCGAGGTGCGCGCCAGCCGCGGCACGCGCCTGCTGCCCGACTGCGCCCTGGACGACGCCCTGGGGCAGGACTTCCGCCTCGTCGCCCTGCCCGGCGGCCTGCCCGGTGCCGACCACCTGGCCGGCGACGAGCGCATCCTGGAGCTGCTGCGCCGCACCCACGCCGCCGGTCACTGGGTGGCGGCCATCTGCGCCGCTCCCAAGGTCCTGGCGCGCGCCGGCCTGTTGGACGGGCGCCGCGCCACCAGCTACCCCGGGGCCCTGGAGGGGATCGAGGTGCCGGGGCTCGAGTATCTGGAGGCGCCGGTGGTGGTGGACGGGCGGGTGGTGACCTCGCGCGGCCCCGGCACCGCCATGGACTTCGCCCTCACCCTCATCGAGTGCCTGGAGGGGGCGGACCGCCGGGCGGAGGTGGAAGGCCCCCTCATGCGCCCGGGCCGCTGATGGCCAAGGGCGAGCGACGCAACCCCCGGCGCGAGGTGGTGCGGCGTTTCCGCCGCGATTTCCAGGACCCGCGCCTGGACCTGGAGGCGCAGGTGGCGCCGGAGCGCCCCAAGGCCCTGTTGTTCGGGCTGGCGGTGGCGCTGGGGGTGTACGGCGTGTTGTTCGGCATCGCCTACCTGGCCTGGTCGCTGGGGCGGCTGGAGACGGGCGACCTGGCCAAGATCTCCTGGACCGCCATGGTGCCGGGGATCATGGTGGGCGCCGGGGCCTGGCTCATCAACCGCAACCGGCGCGAGTACCCCATCCGCCAGGCCCTGCGTGCGCACCTGGAGACCCTGGAAAAGCGGCGCGGGCGCCTGGGCTGCTACGCGCCGCTCTTGCCCGAGGGGGTCGATCCCGCCTTCAAACGCGCCTGCCAGTTGAGCCGCGAGGGCAAGCTGGACAAGATCGACCTGGAGGACTACCTGGGCGCCGTGCGCGCCATCGCCCAGCGCCTGGAGGAGGCGCCCCCCGACGAAGACACCGCGCGCGAAGTCCTCGCCTGCCTGGGGGGCGGGGGCACGGCCTGAATCGGGTTCAGGGGGCGGCGGTGGGTTCCTTCGCCTCGTCTTCGGTCTCCGTCGCCTTGTCTTCGCCGCCCACCGTCTCTCCTGCGTCGAGGGCCGCGAGGAGGGCCTCCCAGCGGGGGGCGAGGTCGGCCCAGGCGCCGGGGGGCAGGGGGGGCAGGGCCAGCCAGGCGCGCAGCAGGGTTTCCACTTCGTCCTCTTGGGCCTCGCCGGAGAGCTGGCGGGTGAGGCGCGCCACCTGGCGGGCCAGGCGCCGTTCGTGCTCCGCCTCGGGGGAGGGGCGCTCCAGGGCCAATTCCAGGTCGAGGATCAGGTCCCGGGCCCGTTCCAATACCTCGGCGTCGCCTTCGCGGCCGGTGCCGAGGGCGGCCAGGGCGGCCTGCCGGCGGGCCTCCAGAGCCTCGTCCTCCAGGGGCCGGTCCCGCAGCGGCAGGTGGGCGGCCGCCTGCTCGCCGGCGCCGGCCAGGTCTTCCAGGCGACGCAGGTCCAGGTCCTGGCGCAGGCGCGCCACCAGGGCCTGCCGACGGGCCTGGCGGCGGCGCAGGTCCCGGGCCCGTGCCAGGCGCGCCTGGAGCTGGCGGTGGCGCGTCTCCAGGCGCTCCCAGTCCTTGCCGGCCACCTGCGGGGCCTC
>Ga0256832_1000805_pt1 | contig 20692 bp, 21 predicted proteins | sample 134614metaG_FD_190534 | JGI IMG/M metagenome (GOLD analysis project Ga0256832, IMG submission 190534) | Hydrothermal vent microbial communities from Lau Basin, Pacific Ocean - 134-614 | ecosystem: Environmental > Aquatic > Marine > Hydrothermal vents | place: Pacific Ocean: Lau Basin | collected... | reverse complement strand
ACCGCCTTCCTGGCCGGGGTGGTGGCGGGGATGTGGGGCTACGAGCGCATCAAGGAGGTCGCCACCCCGGCCGGGGTCACCGAGCCGGATCCCGGCTGGACGCGGGTCTACGACGAGCTCTACGGCGTCTATCGCGAGACCTACGAACGGCTCAAAGACCTCTACCCGAGGCTGGAGGTGCAGGATGCTTAAAGGCCGGATTGCCCTCATTACCGGGGCGGGAAGCGGGATCGGCGCGGCCATCGCAAAAAGGCTTGCGCGGGAGGGGGCCAAGGTCTGGGTCACCGACCTGAGCCTCGAGGCCGCAGGCCGCGTCGCCGGCGAGATCGAGGCCGCAGGCGGAAAGGCTCGGGCCCAGAAGGTCGACGTGACCCAAAGGGGAGACCTCGAGGCCGCCCGGGACGCAGCCTATGCCGAGGACGGCCGGGTGGACATCGTGGTCGCGAACGCCGGGGTCAGCACCATGCGGCCCTTTTTGGAGCTCACCGACGAGGACTGGGACTTCAACTTCGCGGTGAACGCGAAGGGGGTCTTTTTGACCCTTCAGACCTTCGCCCGCCGGATGAAGGACCAGCCCTTGATGGAAAAGAGCGAGCTAAGGGGCAAGCTCATCGCCACCGCCAGCATGGCCGCCCGCCAAGCGGCGCCCCTTCTCGCCCACTACTCAGCCTCCAAGTTCGCCGTGCTCGGCCTCGTCCAGGCCGCCGCCAAGGAGCTTGCCCCCTATAAGCTCACCGTGAACGCGGTGAACCCGGGCTTCGTCAAGACCTCGATGCAAGCGCGCGAGGTCCATTGGGAGGCCGAGCTAAGGGGGATCACTCCCGAAGAGGTGATCGCCGACTACGTCCGCCAGACGCCCCTTGGGCGGCTCGAGCGCCCCGAGGACGTCGCCGGCGTGGTCACCTTCCTCGCCGGGCCCGATGCCGACTTCATCACCGGCGAGGCGATCGAGGTGAACGGCGGGGCCTGGATCTTCTGAGCCAGGGCCCCGGGGTTCGGGAGGGGAGGCATGCAAAGATGAAACGCCAGCGAAGGCTCGCCACCTGGGTCACCACCGGGCTTTTGGTCCTGGTCACCCTCTACTTCCTGCTGCCGCTTCTCTGGACGCTCCGCACCGCACTCCTCCCCGAGGGGCGGGCCTACGCGCTGCCGCCGGAGTGGGGGCCCTGGACGCTCGAGAACTTCCAGGCCATGCTCACCGGCCCCTTTGGGCGAGCTTTCAAAAACAGCTTGATCGTGGCCGGGAGCACCGTGCTGGTGGGCCTGCCGCTCGCCGCCATGCTGGGCTATGCGATGGCTCGCTACCGGACCGGCGGGGCGGCCCTTCGCTTTTCAGTGCTGGCTACCCAGATGCTCCCGCCGATCGTGCTGGCGCTGCCACTTTTTGCCCTCTTCCGGGCCACCCGGCTCACCAACACCTACCCCGGGCTGGTCCTCGCCTACTTGGCCTTCGCCCTGCCCTTCATGAGCTGGCTCTTGATGGGGTTCTTCCAGGGGCTTCCCCGGGACCTTGAGGAGGCTGCCCTGGTGGACGGGGCCTCCCCGATGGTGGTCTTTACTAAGGTGGTCTTGCCGCTTTCAGCCCCCGGCCTCTTCGCTGCCGGGGTGCTCGGCTTCATCCTGGCCTGGAACGAGTTCCTCTTCGCCCTGCTCCTCACCGGCCGGGATACCCAGACGATCCCGGTGGCCCTGGCTGCGTTGATGACCCAGCGCGGGGTGCTCTTCGCCAAGGTGGCCGCCGGGGTGGTGCTCTCGGTGCTGCCGGTGTTGTTCCTCGCCCGGGTGGTGGACCGCTACCTGGTCGAGGGGCTCACCTTCGGCGCGATTAAGTAGGGAGGTGGTTTGGGATGAAGGTAGCAAGGTGGTTGTTGGCAGCGGTTTTGGCTTTGGGTTTAGCCCAGGCGCAGGTGGTGCTGCGGGCGTTGATGGAGGACGTCCCCGAGACCCACATCATCGAGAAGCTCCTCCCCGACTTCGAGAAGAAGACCGGGATCAAGGTCGAGTTCGAGGTGGTGCAGTACGGGGCCATGCACGACAAGCTGGTCTCCCAGCTTTTGGCCCCAACCAGCGCCTACGACTTCTTGGAGGTCGACTTTCTCTGGGCCGGTGAGTTCCCGGCCGCGGGGTGGCTTGAGCCCCTCGAGCCCTACGTCAAGAAGTCGGGTTTCGACCTCTCCCCCTACCTGCCCTCGATGCTCGACCTGGTCGGCTACTACAACGGCAAGCTCTACATGATCCCCATGTACAACTACGCGATGGGGCTCATTTACCGTACCGACCTCCTCGCCGACCCCAAGCTCAAGGCCAAGTACCTGGAGCTCTACAGCAAGGAGCTTGGCGTTCCCGCCATACTTGGGGATTATGTCCAGACCAGCGTCTTCATGAAGAAGTACGCAGGGGTGGCCGGGGCCGCCATGCAGGGGCAGCGCGGTGACCCCAACTTCATGGAGTTCTCCAACTACCTCTTTGGCGCCGGCGGCGACTACGCCGACAAGAACTGGCACGTCACCCTCGACTCCCCGGCCGGCGTGAAGGCGCTCCGTCTCTACGTCAAGAACATCCGTGAGGCAGCACAGAAGGGTGCCCTGAACGCTAACCTCGACGACACCTATCGCGAGATGTGTCAGGGCCGGGCCTGGAGCATGATCACCTACTGGTGGATGCTGCCCCAGCTTGACGATGCCAAGAAGTGCCCTAAGGTGGCGGGCAAGGTCAAGCTCGCGGTAATGCCTGGAGGTCATGGAGTGAACGGCGGCTGGGGCTGGGCGATCCCCCATAACTCCGCCCACAAGGAGGAGGCCTGGAAGTTTATCCAGTGGGTAGAGTCGCCCGAGATCGTCAAAAAACGGGCCCTTATGGGCCATGCGCCCACCCGCAGGGACGTGCTCACCGACCCCGATGTCCTCGCCAAGTACCCTTACTACGCCCAGGTGCTGGAGATCCTCGAGGGCGCCAAGAAGGTTCCGATCTTCGCTTATACCGCCGAGATGGAGGACGTGATCGGGCGCGAGATCTCGTTGGCGGCGAGCGGGCAAAAGAGCGTAGAACAAGCGATTAAGGATGCCGCCAAGGGGCTCTACGGGCTCTTTAAGAAGGCCGGGTTGGTGAAGTAGCTGTGCGGGCGAGGGTGGGCCTTTTCTTCGCAATTCCCGGGGTGCTGGTGCTCGCCGGGGTGGTGGCTTTTCCCCTCCTCTACGCCCTCCTCCTTTCTTTTTCCAGCTACACCTTCTTAAAGCCCACCCTCGCCCCTTTCGTGGGCCTTGCCCACTACCTCGAGGCCTTCCGTGACCCCTATTTCTTGAACTCTGTTAAGCTCACCACCCTCTACGCCTTCCTCACCGTGGGGCTTTCCCTCCTGATCGGGCTCTTAATCGCGGTGCTCCTCTTTCAGCCGGCCCCTGGCAAGGAGTTCTACTACGCGGTGATCTCGGTGCCAATGCTGATCGCCCCGGTGGGGGTGGCGCTGATCTGGAAGATGATCCTTCATCCCGAGCTGGGGATCGTGACCTACTTCTTTTCTCATCTGGGGCTTGAGGCCCCCGACTTCTTTGGCGATCCTCGTTTCGCCCTCTTCACCCTGGCCCTGGTGGACACCTGGCAGCAGGTCTCCTTCGTCGCCCTGGTGCTCCTGGCCGGGCTCAGGAGCCTGCCCAAGGAACCCCTGGAGGCTGCCCTGGTCGATGGGGCTAGCCCTTTGCAACGGTTTTTCCACGTCACCCTGCCCCTGCTCCGGCCGGTGATCGGGGTGGTGCTGATCCTCCAGACCATCGCCGAGCTAAGAACCTATGATTTGGTCTACGTCCTCACCCGTGGCGGGCCCGGTGCGGCCACCGATCTGCTGGCCTACTTTATCTACCGGAAGGCGTTTTTGGGCCTTGACCTGGGGGGTGCCTCAGCGCTGGCCTACCTCCTCTTGCTGCTGACACTGGCGCTGGTGGTCTTCTACTACCGGCGGGTCTTCCAGGAGGTGTGAATAGCCCGGAGGCCATGGGGCAGGGAAAATGGGTCCCCTTTGTGGGGATGACGTGGCTGCGAAGGCGCTAATTCTCATGGCAGCCGCCTATAATCCAGCCCGTGCTCAGGCGCTACCTCCTGGCCGAGGTGCTCTTGCCCTACCTGCTCGGGGTGCTGCTCTTTGTCGGGCTGATCACCACCGATCTCCTGTCGTCGCTCTCGGGGGTGCTCCTGGCCCGGGGCACGCCCTGGAGCGAGATCGCCTGGCTGGTCGTCTACCGCCTGCCCTACACGCTCGGGGTGGCGCTGCCCTTGGGGCTCGTCTTCGCCATTTTGGTGGGGCTGGCGCGGCTGGTGCGCGACTCCGAGCTCAAGGCCGCCTACGCTGGCGGGGTGCCGCCGCTCTCGCTGCTGCCGCCGCTGCTTTCGCTTTCGCTGGTCGTGGCGGCGGTGGTCTTCGTCAACGCCGCCTGGGTGAAGCCCGAGGCCCAGGCCCGCTTTGAGAAAAAGCTCTACGCCCTCTACTACGGCTCCGAGCCCTCTGGGGTGCTTTATAAGCAGGGCTACGCCCCCAAGGGGCTCGGGGTCTTCTTCGCCGAGCGCATCTACCCCGGAGAAGAGGGCGGCCGGCTCGAGGGGGTGCGGGTGGTCGAGCCCTCGGGGGTGGTCTGGAGCGCCGACCGGGGGGTCTGGGCGGGCCGCGCCTGGGTGCTCGAGGACGCCTGGCGGGTGGAGGGGACCAAGGTCGAGCACTGGCCCAAGGCCGCGCTCTCCTTCCCCGCCCGCTACGTGCCCCGCTACGCCGGGCGGAACTACGAGGCCTTGCCCCTGGCGGAGCTCGCTGAGCTTGCCCGGGTGGACCCCCGGGCCCGCTTCGCGCTGATGCGGCGCTTTGCCGACGCCCTCGGGGTGGTGGTGCTGGCCTGGCTGGCGACGGTGATCGGGCTCGGGCTGAGGGAGGCGGTCTGGGCGTTCGCCGCCGTGGTGCTGGTGATCTTTGGTTACTACGTGCTCTGGACGCTGGCCGCCCGGCTCGCCGGGGTGGCGCTGGTGGGCGCCTGGGGGGCCTGGCTGCCGGATGGGGTCTACGCCCTCTTGGCGGCCTGGGGGACGGTGCGGCTGCGATGAGCACCCTCGACCGCTACCTGCTGCGCGAGGTCGGCGCCTACCTGGTGGCCGGGCTCGTGGCGGTGGTGCTGATGATCCTCGGCGGGGTGCTCTTCGAGGTATTGGCGCCGCTTTTGACCAAGGGGGTGGACGTCGTCGCCGTGGGGCGCTACCTCGCCTACCGCATGCCCGAGGCGTTGTTGCGGGGGCTGCCCATCGCCTACCTCTTCGCCCTGTTGCTGGCGCTCTCCCGGATGGCGGCCGACGCCGAGCTCAAGGTGCTCCTGAGCGCGGGGATCCCTCGCGAGCGGGTGCTCTTGACCCTGGTCTGGTTTGGCGGGGTGCTGGCCATCGTCGCCTTCGCCTTTGGCGAGCTGGTCGTGCCCCGGGCCAACGCGCTGGCCCGCCGCACCCTGCAGGAGGCGATCCTGGCTAAGCCCCGGGCCCTTTTGGAGCCGGGCAGCTTTTTCACCGACGCCTATGGCCGGCTGGTCTACGTCGGCGGGGTGGACGCTCGTGGCGTCCGCGAGGTGCGGGTGCTGTCTTCACGGGAGGTGCTCCTCGCCGAGCGGGGGCGCTTTGTGCACGGGGTCTTGAAGCTGGAACGGGGGGCGCGGGTCACCTTTGAGGGCAGCCGGCCGCGGACCGTGGCCCGCTTTGCCCGCGCCGAGCTGCCCTTGAAGGAGATCGCCGCCCTGCCCCGGGGGCTCTCCTATGACCTGACCCTCGCCGAGCTCTACCGGCGGGTGCGCCGGGCCCGGGCCCGGGGGATGCCGTATGCCGCCGAGGCCACGGCGATGCTGCGCAAGTTCGCCGAGCCCTTGGCGGCGGTGGTCTTCGCCGTGTTCGCGGTGGCGGTGGCCTTTTGGATGCTGGGGGGCAGCCGCAGCCTGGGGCTGGTGGGGGTGGTGACGCTGACCTTCTTCTACTACGCCACCTGGTCGGTGTTCCGCATCATGGGTGAGCAGGGGGCGATCCCGCCCTGGCTGGGGGCCTTCGGGCCAGACCTCTTGTACCTGGCGGTGGGGCTCTTGTTGCTCTTTGGGGGGCGGCGGTGAGGCGGCTCGTGGTGCTGGGGTTTTTCTTCCTCGCCGCCTGGGCGCTGGAGATCAAGGCCGCCGACCGGCTCTTTCTATCCGCTGATCAAAACCTTGCTGTGCTCGAGGGGAACCCGGTGGTGCTGGTCTTCAAAGGGCGCCGGATCGAGGCCCGGCGGGTCGTCTACGACCGCGCGAGAAGGCGCCTCATCCTGAGCGGCGGGGTGCGCTACAGCGACGCCGAGGGGCGGCTGATCGAGGCGGAGAGCCTGGTGCTGGACCTTAAGGGCGAGGACCTGGAGGCGTTCAGCGTCCACCTGCGGCAGGGGAAGCTCGACTTCTTCGCCCCCGAGGCCTGCCGCGTGCTCGGCCAGGTGAAGCTGCCGGACGCCTTTTTCACCCCCTGCCTGGCCTGCGGGCAGAAGACCCCCGACTACGCCTTTCGTGCCGAGAAGGTGGTGCTCTACCCGGGGGACCGCATCGTCGCCTACGGGGTGCGGGTCGAGGTTGGGGGCGAGGTGGTCGCCTGGCTGCCCCTGCTCTTGCTCTACACCGGGCCCCGGCGGCCTAGAGTGAGCCTGGGCCTCGACGAGACCGACGGCTTTTGGGTGCGCGCCGACCTGCCCTACGTGGGCCTTGGCGGGGCGGGGTTCACCCTGCTGCGCTACTTTGAGCGGCGGGGCTGGGGGGTGGGCTTTGACCACTGGGACGCCGGTCCGGCCAGGGCCCACTACACCCTGCTCTACCTGCCTCCGCCGGTGGGCGAGGCCGAGGGCACGCTGGCCTTGAAGGTGGACTACTCGTTGCGGTCGGGAGCGTTTTTGCGCACGCTCAAGATCGAGCGCGACGACGCCCGCGTCCGGGGGCGGTTCGGGGTGCGCCTGGGGGTGGAGAAAAAGACCCGGGACGACCCCTACCTGCGCATGACGCTCGATGCCGACCTGGACACCGACCCCAGCGCTCCGGCGCCGCGGCGCACCTTTAAGTGGCCGGAGCTCGAGCTCGCCTTCCGCCGCGGCCTGCGCCAGCGGGACTTTAGCCTGAACGGCCGGGCCGTGCTCGGTGGGTACGAGGCCGCCTCCAACCCGCTGAACCGCTCCGCCCGGCTCACCGGGCCCCGGATCCGCGCCGGGCGGGCGCTCCTCGAGCACCACGAGCGCTACGCGCCCCGGCTGCCGGCCCCCCTTTACTTCTCCGTGCGCAACGATTTTGTCGGCTACTACTACGACACCGCCGAGCGCCAGGTGGACTGGCGCACCGGGGCGGGCCTGGGCTTTAGGGCGGCCCCCTGGCGGGCGGGGGTGAACTTCTCGCGGTCGGTGCGGGAGGGGGAGAGCCCCTTCGTGTTCGACCGGCTGCCGACGCGGCGCACGGCCGAGCTGAGGCCCTTTTTGGAGGTCTCGGAGAAGGGCCTCACCCTGAAGGCCCAAAGCGGCTGGGCGTTTTACAAACGAAAACCCTTGCCCCTGGTGCTGGAGGCCGTCGCCCGGGGGGAGGGCTTTAGCCTGCAGGGCAGCTACCGGCGCAGCCTGGAGACCGGGCAGCCGGAAAAGCTGAATTTTAGCCTCAGCCTCACCCCCCGCCCCCTGTCTTTCTCCGCCCAGGGCGGCTACGACTACCGGGAGACGCGCTATTTGCCCTTGGCCCTCAAGGCGGGCTACGCCCTGGTGGGGGGGAGCCTCGGGGCCAGCCTGAGCTACGATCCCAACCGCGCCCAGGTCCGGTTCGTGGAGGGGCGGTTCGACCGTCAGGAAGGGGCCAAGAACCTCGGCTACACCCTGCGCTGGGACAACCTCGGCCAGCGCCTCTCGGGCCGCGTGGGGCTCGGGCAGGGGCGTTTTTCCCTGCGGGGCCGGTTCGACTACCCCTGGCCCGGGCAGGGACCTGAGGGGGGGCGCCTCAGCGCTGACCTCGCTCTTGGCTGGGATCGCTGGAAGCTGGGCCTTACCACCCGGGCTTTGGGGGGGCGTTTCCTCAAGGCCGAGGCCCGGCTCGCCGCCGGGGAGCAGCGGCTCGATCGCCGCTGGAACGCCGAGATGACCCTGCACCTGCCCGACGAGGAGGACCCCGGGGCCTTTCTGCGCCGGCTGGGGTTTCGCGGGGGGCTCGAGCTCACCCCCTGGCTGGCGCTGCAGGGCCGGCTCGGGTATGCGCGTAGCGGCGAGCAGGAGACGCTCGGCTTCTACGACTTCGGGGTCACCCTGGCCCTGCCCCGGCGGCCCTCGACCCGGGTCTTTTTGAGCTTTTTCCTGAACCAGCGCTTCGACCTGCATAGCGGCGAGAGCGCCGACCTGAGGCCGAAAATCGTCTTCACCTACGACCGCTGCTGCTGGGGCCTTCGCTTTACCATCGATAGCCTGAAGGAGGAGGTCCGCTTGAGCTGGGTCTACGGCGGCAAGGGCGCGGACATGGTCTTCGCCGACGAGGGCATCTTGCTTCCCGGGGGGGTGCGGCTGCCGTGAGGCGCGGGCTTTGGCTCTTTTGGCTCCTCTTCCTCGCCGCCTGCACCGGCACCTACGAGCCCGAAACCCCGGTGGTGCTGGTGGGGGCGGCGGGGAACGAGCTGCGCTTTTTTGACGCCGGGGCGCTGAACCACGGCGAAGCGGCGGCCCCGATCGGCAGCTGGGACCTGGGGGAGGCGGTCCTCGACCTCGGCTATGCTGAGGGGCGGCTCTTCGTGCTCACCGAAACCCGGTTGCTTCGCTTCGCCAGCGGCGGCGTCACCCTCACCGCGATGCCGGACGTGGCGGCCGCCAAGACCGGCGAGTGGACGCTTTCCTGCGGGGGGTCGGGCTACCTGCGGCTAGGGGCGAGGGAGGTGCTCGCCGTCTGCGGGGACAAGGCCTGGCGGCTCTCGCAGGTGGCGACGAGTGGCGCCGCGCTCACGCCGGTGGACCTCGGCCCCTACCCCGGGTGGCTCGCCCTCGCCCTCGTCTACGACAAGGCCGACGCAAGCGACCGGCTCTTGGTGTTGGAGGGCGCGGCGAGCGGGGCCACCCTGCGCTGGAAGGACACCGAGGTCGCCCTAAGCCAGCCCGGCGATGTGGCCGGGGGCTGGCTCTTCTGGGACCCGGTGACCGGCCGGGTGGCGGCGGGGCTGGAGGATGGCTTCGAAGACCACGACACCCTCTACCAGTGGACGCCCGGGGAGGCCGCCGCCGCCGTCCTCGGCCAGGCCGACCTCGGCCCGAAGGGGCTCTTTGGCGCCTTTGGCGACTGGGTCTTCTTCGGCGATCGGGGGGCGCTTTGGTCCGCCGGGAGCCCAAAGACCACCCATAAGCTCGACGCCACCGGGGTGGCGGCGGCCTGGCTCCACCCCGACCTCTACCTCTACCTTGCCGAGGGCAGCCGCCTTAGCGTCTTCGACGCCGCCGCCAGCCCCCCCGAGCGCCTTTTTACCCGCTATGGCCTTGGCTTTCGGGCGCTCTCCGGCTTCCCCCTACGGTAGATTGGACCTATGCGCGTGGTGATCGCGGTGATGCCCGACGGCGAGCGGCTCTACCCGGGGCCCTTCGGCCACAGCCCCTACTTCGCTATCTATGAGAAAAGGGACGACGCCTTTGAGAGGACGGCGCTGCTTGAAAACCCCTACGCCCGCGAGGAGGGCGGGCAAAAGGGCCAGAAGCTGATGCGGCTTTTCGGCCCCGCCGACCTTTGGGTGGGGGCCCGCTTTGGCCACGGTCCCCACCACGGCCACGCCCATCACGGCCCCCCGGTGCCCCACCGGGCGGTGGCGGCAGGGCGCGTGGAGGAAGTGCTCAAGGAGCTTTAGCGATGCGGCTGCACCACGTGGGCATCGCGGTCGCGGACCTCGAAGCGGCAAAGGCCCGCTGGGCCCTTCTCGGCTACCGCGAGGTCGCCCGCGGCCGGGTCGAGGCCCAGGGCGTCGAGGTGGCGATGCTGAAGGGGGAGGCGGGGGCCTTGCTCGAGCTCTTGGCCCCCCTCGGCCCCGAGACCCCCGTAGGCCGCTTTTTAAAAAAGCGCGGCGAGGGCCAGCACCACCTGGCCTTCGCCGTCCCGGAGCTCGAGCACCGGCTTCGCGCCCTGAAGGCCGCCGGCGTGCCGCTCATCGACGAGACCCCGCGGCCGGGGTTTGGCGGCCACCGCGTCGCCTTCTTGCACCCCCGGGCCTTCGGCGGCGTGTTGGTTGAGCTGGTCGAGGAATGAGGCGGCGCTACCTGGTCCTGGCGGCGCTCTACATGGCGTTGATCTTCTTCCTGTCCTCGCTGCCAGGGGGCACGGTGGGGATCCCATCACCCTGGGACAAGCTCGCCCATGCCCTGGAGTACGGCCTCTTGGGGTTTTTGCTGGCGCGGGGGCTAGGGCGCCGGGAGGGGGCCGTGGCCCTGGCGGTGCTCTACGGCCTCAGCGACGAGCTGCACCAAAGCTTGGTCCCCGGCCGCGAGGCCGCGGCCGGGGACCTGCTGGCGGACGCCGTCGGCGCCCTGGTGGGGGCGTTCGCGGCTAGGTGGCGCTAGGGCAGCCCTCCTCGGGCCAGAGCTCCCGCAGGTGCTTGGGGAGGATGTGCAAGATGTCCTCGATCTCCCCCTCGCTGATGTGGCGGCAGAGCACCTTGAAGACGGCCCGGGCCACCTCTTCGGGGTCCACGTCGGGCTCCCCGGTGCGGGTGGTCTTGAAGGCCTGGTAGATGTGGCGCAGGAACTCCTCCTTATGCCGTTCCTTCAGGGGCTTACCGGTGGGATCCCAGCCCTCGTAGTAGAGGCCCCGGATCAGCATCGGTAGCTGGGCCCCGAGCTGGGCGACCTCCTCCACCGTCAACCGGTCCCTCAGCGCGTGGAGCACCGCGCGCAGCGCCAGGTAGGCCTTGTGCCGGTCCTCGGTGCCGAGCTCCTGCATGATCTCCTTCAGCCACGCGTGGGTCTTGTGCAGCGTGGTGTCAAACACCGCGAGCCCGGTGGCGGGCATAGGCATCCCCCCTTTCGGTCTAACTGTATTTTAAAACCTGAGCCCGCCTATATCAATGCCCCATCATCCGCTGGGGCAGGAAGAGGACGATCTCGGGGAAGAGCGTCAAGAGCGCCGCCAGCCCCATGAGGATGAAGAAGAAGGGCAGCGCCGCCCGGGCCACGAACGAGATCGGCTTGCCGCTGATGCCCTGGAGAACGAAGAGGTTGAACCCCACCGGGGGGGTGATCTGCGCCGCCTCCACCATGAGCACCAGGAAGATGCCGAACCAAAGCGGGCTGAACCCGGCCGTCTTCACTAGCGGCAGCACGATGGGCAGCGTCACCACGATCATCGAGATGCCGTCGAGGAAAAAGCCCAGCACGATGTAAAAGAGCGCCAACACGAAGATCAGGGCGAAGGGGGAGAGGTGCATCTGGGCGATGGCCTCGGCGACCGCGCGAGGGATGCCGACGTAGCCCATGGCGGTGGTGAGCACGCTGGCGCCGGCGACGATCAGGCCGATCATGCTGGTGGTGCGCACCGCGCCCAGCGTGGCCTCGAGCAGGTTCCGGGCCGTCAGGGTGCGGTAGAGGAGGGCAAGCAAGAGCGCCCCGACGACGCCGATCGCCGCCGACTCGGTGGGGGTGGCGAGCCCGGCGTAGATGCTGCCCAGCACGGCCAGGATCAAGAGCGTCACCGGCAGGAGATCGAATAGCCCCTTGAGCCGCTGGCGCCAGGTGTAGGCCTCGCGGGCGGGGGGCGCGAGCTCGGGTTTGAGGAGGCCTATCAGCGCCAGGTAGCCGGAGAACCCCAGCGCCAAGAGCAGCCCCGGCACGATCCCGGCAATGAAGAGCCGGCCGATGGAGACGTCGGCGAGGACGCCGTAGATGATCATCACTAAGGAGGGCGGGATCAAGAACCCCAGCGTCCCCGCCCCGGCCAGCGAGCCCACCACCAGCCGCTCGTCGTAGCCCCGCTTTAGGAGCTCGGGGATGTTGATCTTGCCGATGGTGGCCGCGGTCGCCGCCGAGGAGCCGGAGATGGCGGCAAAAAGCGTGCTGGCGGCGACGTTGACGTGCAAGAGCCCGCCCGGAAGCCGTCCCAGCCAGGGGGCCAGCCCGTCGAACATCTTCTCCGAGATCCGGGTCCTGAGGAGGATCTCGCCCATGTAGATGAAGAGCGGCAGCGCCACCAGCGCCCAGGAGTCGGCGGCGTTCCAGGCGATGTTGGAGAGCACGCGGATGGGCGAGGGGTTAGCGAAGAACTCCAGGCCAAAGAGCGCCGTCAAAAAGAGCGCCACCGCCACCCAGACGGAGAGCCCAAGGAGCAAGAAGAGCACGCCGACGATGGCCAGCGTCGCGGTGAGGATCTCGGGACTCAAGGTCGCCTCCAAAGGTGCTCGGGGTCGAAGAGGCTCTTCAAGAAGAGGGCCAAGAACTCGAGCAAGAGCGTCACGCTGCCCACCAGCACCAGGCCGTAGGGGTAGACCATCGGCGTGCGGGCGGGGGTGAAGCTGCGGGTGTGGTAGTGGAGGGCGTCCAAAAAGAGCTCGGTAAAGGCGATCACCAAAAGAACGGAGAAAAAAAGACCGAGCGCGAGCGCCAGCCGGTCCAGCCAGATACGGCCCCGGGGCGAGAGCCGCTCGTAGAGGATGCCAACCCGGATGTGCTCCCCGTGGGCCAGGGTGTAGCCGGCGGCGCCGTAGATCATCGCCGCCAGGAAGTAGCCGGAGTACTCCTGGGCCACCAGGGTGGAGCGGCCAAAGAGCAGCCGCAGGCTGATCTCGGCGAAGATCAGCGCCGTGGTGAGCACTAAAAGGGCCCCGGCGACCCAGCCCATCAGGGTTGCCAGGGCCTCCAGGCCCTTGATCAGGGTACTCATTCGCCGAAGTACTTCTTAAAGATCTCCTGGCCTTCGGGACCGGCGATCTTGAGCCACTTATCCCAGAGCTTCTTGGCGGCGGCCTTCATCGCCGACTGGGGCTGATCTTCTTAATCACCTTCATGCCGTGGTTCTTGAGGGCGATCTCCGAGGCCAGGTCGGCCTTCTTGGAGTTCTTCCACTGCTCGGCCTCGACCTCCTTGGCCGCCTCCAGGATCGCCTGCTGCACGTCCTTGGGCAGGCGGTCGAACATCGCCTTGTTCACGATCACCATGTTCAAGGGGTAGGCGTAGTTGATGCGGTGGAAGTAGTTGGTGACCTCCCAGAGCTTGGCGTCCACGCCGGTGACGGTGGAGGTGAGGACGGCGTTCACGAGCCCGGTGGAGAGCGCCGTGTAGAGCTCGGAGAAGGGGATGGGGATGCCCTCGGCGCCCAAAAGCCGCACGAACTCGGCGGAGTTGGCGTCGTAGGTGCGCACCTTGAGGCCCTTGAAGTCGGCGGTGCTTTTCAGCTCCTTCTTGGCGTAGAGCCCCGAGGGCGGCCAGGGCGCGGTGTAAAGCAGCATGGCGTTGTTGCGCTCCAGAGCCTTCTCGTAGTAGGGCCGGGCGATCTGGTAGAGCCGCCAGGCGTCGTCGTAGCTCTGGGCCAAAAGCGGCAGCGAGGTGAGCCCGAAGATGGGCTCGTCGCCCTGGACGTTGCCCATCAGCACCTCGGCGATGGGCAGGGTGCCGTCGCGCACCACCCTGAGGATCTCCGCCCCCTTGAAGCCGAGGGCGCCGCCCGGGTGAACGACGATCTCCAGCTTGCCACCGGTCTTTTGCTTCACCAGGTCGGCAAAGCGCACGACCCCCTTGGTGTGGAAGTTGCCGGGGGGCCAGGCGACGTGCATGTCCCACTTGACGGCGAACGCGAGGCCAAAAACGAGCGCGGCTGCGACCAGCAACGTTTTCTTCATACCAATACCCCCTTTCGCCCCGATTCTTGCAAGAATATGCGGCCAGGGTCAAGGAACCGCCGGCTAGAATGGCCTCGGTGACGGAACGGCAAAAACGCCTATTGGCCTCCCTGGTCGAGCGCTACGTGGAGGCCCGGCGCCCGGTGCCCTCCCGGGAGCTGGCCGGGGCGCTCGGGGTCAGCCCGGCCACGGTGCGCTACGACCTGCAGGCGCTGGAGGCCGAGGGCTACGTGGAAAAGCCCCACGTCTCCGCCGGCCGGGTGCCCACCGCCAAGGCCTACCGGGCCTACGCGCTCTCGCTCTTGCCGCCGGCGCCCCTGCCCGAGGCCACCCGCCGCTCGCTGGCCCGGGCGCTGGCCAGCGCCGGGCACGACTGGCCCCGCCTGGCGGCCCAGATCGCCGCCCGGCTGGCCGGCTACCCGGCGCTCTTAAGGCTCGTGCCCCGGGACGAGCCCCGGGTGGTGCAGGTGCACCTCACCCCGCTCGAGGGTCCCCGGGTGCTGGCGGTGGCGGTCTTGCCCGGCGGCCGGCTGCGCCAGGCGGTGCTGGAGCTGCCCTTCGAGCCCGAGGCCGAGCTTTTAGCGGCCGCCGAGCGCGGGGCGGCGGACTCGCCCAAGCTCTCGGCGCTGCAGTCGGCCCTGAAGGGGGCCTTCGCCACCGCCCGCGACGAGCGCCACGTGGCCGGGCTGGCGGAGCTGCTCTCCGAGCCCGAGGCCCAGGACCCGGCCTTCTTGGGCCGCGTGCTCGCCTACCTGGAGTCCCCGCTCGGGGGGCCCCTTACCCCCCGGGGCGGCTATAACATCCGCCTGGAGGAGGGGCTGGCCTGGGTGCAGGCCGGCTTTTCCCGCTCCGGCTGGCTGGGGGAGCTCTCCCTGGTGGGGCCGGAGCGGATGCGGTTTCCCCGGGCCCTGAGCGTGGCCCGGACCCTGAGCGAGACCTTGGAGGAAGAAGGATGAAGATACGGGTGCGACTCTTCGCCGCCTACCGCGAGGCCGTGGGCCAGGGCGCGCTCGAGCTCGAGCTCCCCGAGGGCGCCCGCGTCGAGGACGCTAAAAAAGCGCTCGAGGCCCGCTACCCGGGGCTTTCGCTCGCGGGCGGCATGGCGGCCGTGAACCAGGACTTCGCCCGGCCCGATACGGCCCTCAAGGAGGGGGACGAGCTCGCCTTCTTGCCCCCGGTCTCGGGGGGCGAAGCGGAGCGGCTCTTCCTCACCGAGGCGCCGATCGAGCCCCTGATCCCGGAGCTCACCGGCTGGGCCACCGAGCCCGCCTTTGGGGCGGTGGTGACCTTCCTTGGCACCACCCGCAGCCCCAACAAGGGGAAGGTCGTCGACCACCTGGTCTACGAGGCCTACCCGGGGATGGCCGAGAAGGTGCTGGCCCAGATCGCCGCCGAGATGCGGGCGCGGTGGCCCCTCGGCCGGGTGGCGATCGTGCACCGGCTGGGCCGGGTGGACCCTGGCGAGGCCTCGATCCTGATCGTGGTTTCCAGCCCCCACCGGCCCGAGGCCTTCGAGGCCGCGCGCTACGCCATCGACCGGGTGAAGCTGATCCTGCCGGTGTGGAAGAAGGAGGTGCTCGAGGACGGTTCCTACTGGGTCGAGGGCGGGGCGGATCCGGCGCTCCGCCTGGACTAGCCTCCGTATAATGCCAGCTTAGGGGGTATATGGCGCAGGAAGAAGAAGCAATCACCGACGCCCTGTCGACGTTCGGAATTCCCCCGACAGCGGCCAAGAACCTTTTGCAGCGGGCCAAGCACCGCGCCGGCCCCTTGCTCACGCCCGCCGACTGGGCGCGGTTTTTGAAGGGGCCTTTGCTCGAGGAGATCCAGAAGATCATCCCCGTCTTCCGGCCGGTGGGCGCCTACGCCGCCCTGATCCAGCGCTTCGAGGACGCCGCCCGGTCGGCGCCGGTATCCACGCCGCCGCCGGTGGACACCGAGGCCCGCGATACGGTTCGCCTTTTCGATCTCGAGGACCCCGCCCAGCGCCAGCGCCTGCTCTCCGAGGTGGCCCGCGAGGAAGGGGCGCTGGGGGTGATGCTGGTCTGGCCGGGCGGCGCTTTGGCGCGGTTTCCCGGGGGCTCGAAGGCGCTCCCACCCCTGCTCTACGCCGCCCACCGGGTTTTGGCCCGGAGGCCCTACCGGGTCGGCTATATATTGTTTGATGAAGCGGTTTTGCTCGTTCGCCCCCTGGGTCGCTACCTGCTGGCGGTGGTGGCCCGGAAGGACGCCAACCTGGGGCGGTTTATGACCCGTCTGCTGGAAGTGGACGAAGGAGGCAAGGGATGAAGCGATGGATATTGGCCCTGGCGTTTTTTGGTCTGGCGTGGGCGGCGACCCCGCCGGTGGTGACGCTGTATGACGCCGTTCTACCCAGGGTGCTGGAGGCCAAGCAGGTGCTGGCCAAGGACCCGGCCCAGGCCCTGGTGCTCGTGGAGGAGGCGGAAAAAGCGTTTGCCCAGGGCAAGGACCAGCTGCCCGAGGTTATCGCCGCCGGGATCGAGCGGGCAATTAAGGACGCCCGGGTTTCGGTAGCTCGCCGCAGCAAGGCCGACCTCGAGGGCCGCATCTGGGTCCTGCGTGGGGCCTTCGGCAAGGCCCTCTACGATGCCTTTTTCGAGGCCGTGGCCAAGGGCGACCTGGCGTCGGCGAAGGTGCTGCTGGACCGTCTCATCGAGGCCACCGCCCGCCCCCAGGCCCTCAAGGAGCGCGCCTGGGAATTGGCCCAACAGGGCGACATCCAGGGCCTCCGCCGTCTCTTCGAGCGGGCCTACCTGGAGGCCATCGCCAAGACCCTGGACCTGGCCAAGCAGGGCGATGATCGGGTGCGCGCCTACGCCCTCGCCTCCAAGGCCTACGGCCTCTTTTTGGTGATCCAGGACTCGCCGCGGGTCGGCGAGCTCAGCGCCCGCGACTTCGTCGCCACGTTGCAAAAGCTCACCTCCGGCGACCTCGCGGGATTTAGGGCCGACGTCGAGCGGCTGGAGGTGGCCGCCCGGGCGGCGCTAGAAACCTTGAAAGAGAAAGAGCCACCCCCTTTAAAGGAGCCAATAAAAGAACCGACGGCGTCCAGCGCTGGCATGCCCCCCGAGAACCACCCCGCGGCCCCGGTTGCACAAAAGCCAAAGGTTCAGTCGGCTTCGCCTAGGGCCCCGGCTATTCAGGCCTCGCCGCGCACGTCTATGCAGCAGGCGACCGCCCCCGCCCTTGAGCCGCCTGAGGTCTTTCAGCCCAGGCGTCGGGTTGAGATAGAGACCTTTCACCCGCCGGGCTGGATGCCAAAGGATCTAGCCGACCGGGTGCGGGCGCGAGCGCGGGCGCTAGGTTACTACTATGTGCAAGATTACCTTGACGAGATCACCCGCGTGCAGCGTGAGATCGGTGTTGCAGCTGCATTCTTGGGCCTCGTCCGCTTGGACGAGATGCGCGCCCATGTAGACCGTGCCTGGTGGCGTTATGAGGCGAAGATTGCGCCTATTGCGGAGCTCTACTCGCCCATCACCTTCCGCATGGAGCGTCTTATGGATCGCTTCCGAGAGACGCCGGGCGTACGCACGGCAGACCTTAACACCCTCTATGGCCTGTTGGAGGCGCAGCGCAACCACTTTGAGCAGGGTCCACCGTCAGCCGTGGCGCGGTTGTGGTTGAAGCTGGAAGCAAGCCTGCTGAGCTTTACTGGGCTCCCCCGAGCGGTGTTCTTTTTGGTCGTGGGTGTGCTCTCGCTCTTTCCCCTTTATCTTGTAAAGCTGACCTTCGGTGGCCGGAATATTTTCTGGCGCCTTTTGGGTCTTGCCTTCTTCCTTCTCTTCCTACCCGCAATTGCAGAGGCGATCAGCTACTTTGGGGAGATCATGGCGGAGTACGGTGGAATTCCCCAGCTTGCGGGTCTTATTAACTTGTCGGTGTTGCAGAGCTTGCCGGCGCAGGTAGCTTGGGGCATTTTGGTGTTCTTGGTTGTGGTTGTGGCGACCTGGGGTTTGCGTGGTATCGCGGCCCAGTTCGGCTTGTTGCAGGGTCGTACTGAGGAGGGCTCACTTCAGGCTACGGCCACTTCCGAGTCCGTAATTGAGTGGGACGAGGAGTTTTAAGACCGGCAACTTGATGGGCTTGTGCCACGAAATGAAGGGGCGGCCTCTCGGCCGCCCCCGTAATTTTCAGGTTTTCTTAGAAGCGATCGAACGTAAAGCGGGCATAGAGGCTTTCGTTTGTAGAGAACCAGCGGAAGGCGTATATGCGGTGGCGGTTCCAGTGCTTGTAGATCTTAGCGTAGAGGAGGTTCTCTGCAGCGATGCCCCGGGTCAGCGCCTCAGACTCGCGGAAGGCGAGGCTTAGGAAGTCGTTACTAAAGGGGCGAAGCTGAACGCCCTTTTTAAGTAAGCGTTCTAGGGCCAGAGGGTTCTTTTGGTCGTAATCGGCGAGCACACGGGTATTGGCCTCACTTGCCGCGGCTTTGAGCGCGGTTTTAAAAGCCGCGGGTAGCCGGTCCCAGGCGCGTTGGTTGACGAAGGCGTGAATGGTCGTCCCTGGCTCCCACCAACCGGGGTAGTAGTAGTAGCGTGCGGCTTCGTAGAAGCCAAGCTTTTCATCGTCATAAGGACCGATCCACTCCGCCGCGTCCAGGGTTCCCGCTTTAAGCGCCGGAACGATTTTGGCTGCAGGCAGCGTTACGGTTTGCACGCCGAGGTTTTTCATCACCTGGCCCCCGAGACCGGGTATACGCATACGGATTCCGCGTATATCCTCGATCCGGTCAACGGGAAAGCGGAACCAGCCACCCATTTGTACGCCCGTGTTACCGGCTGCGAAACCCAATACGCCAAATTGGCTGTAGAGCTCCTGATTTAGAAGCTCTTGCCCTCCCCCTTCGAGGAGCCAAGCGTTCTGTTGGCGGGGGGTGAGCCCAAAGGGAAGGGCGGTGCCAAAGGAAAAAGCGGGGTGCAGGCGGGTGTAGTAGTAGCTGGCGGTGTGCCCCATCTCCACTTTGCCCTTTTGCACCGCATCCAAAACCTCTAGTGCCGGTGTGAGCTCCCCGCCCGGGTGCACTTCAATGATGAAGCGGCCTTCGGTAAGTTCATTAACGCGACGCGCGAGGAGTTCCGCGCCTCCGTAGATCGTGTCCAGGAGCTTGGGCCAGCTTGTGGCCATACGCCAGTGCACGCGCTTGCTGGTTTGCGCATAGACGGGTCCGAAGGTCGCGGAGGCAGCCACACCCACAGCGGCGTGCTTTAAGAATCGGCGTCTTCCGATAAGCTTTTTCTTTTGGCTCATACTTCCCCTATCATAGACGATTGATTGTTGGTATGCGTAGGGTGGTTTTCGAAGGGCCGCATATTGCCTATACTTGAGTTTGTGCCGGAAAAGACCCTAATCGTCGTCGAGTCGCCGGCCAAGGCCCGGACGCTGGCCAAGATCCTCGGTAAGGGCTACGAGGTCAAGGCCAGCCTGGGCCACGTCGTCGACCTGCCCGAGCGCAAGCTCGGGGTAGACGTGGAGCACGACTTCGCCCCCGAGTACGTCGTCAAGCGGGAGAAGAAGAAGGTGGCCAAGGAGCTTGAGGCCGCCGCCAAGCGGGCGCGCCGCGTCCTCGTCGCCACCGACCCCGACCGCGAGGGCGAGGCCATCGGCTACCACGTCGCCCGCCTGTTGAAGCTGGACCCGAACGCCCCCATCCGCGCCGAGTTCCACGAGATCACCCCCCGGGCGGTGAAGGCCGCCCTCAAGACCCCCCGCACCCTCGACCTGAACAAGGTCGACGCGCAGCAGGCCCGCCGCGTCCTCGACCGCTTGGTCGGCTACAACCTCTCGCCGCTCTTGTCCGAGAAGTTTCGGAAACGGGCGCTCTCCGCCGGCCGGGTGCAGTCGGTGGCGCTCAGGTTGGTGGCCGAGCGCGAGGCCGAGATCGAGGCCTTCAAGCCCCAGGAGTACTGGACCCTCGCGGGCCGCTTCCTGCGGGGGGCGGACGCCTTTAATGCCGAGCTCTTTGCCGTGGACGGCCAGCGGGTGGTGGAAAAGCGGGGGGATAAGCCCCGCTTTTTGATTACCGACGAGAAGACCGCCCAGGCGGTGGCCGAGCGGGCCCGGGCCGCAAAGGTCTACACGGTCAACAAGAGCGAGCAAAAGGAGCGGCAGAAGAAGGCGCCGCCCCCCTTCACCACCAGCACCCTGCAGCAGGCGGCCTCGAGCCGCTTCGGCTGGAGCGCCGGCCGCACCATGCGCGTCGCCCAGCGGCTCTACGAGGGCGTGGACCTCGGCGGCGAGACCGTGGGGCTGATCACCTACATGCGCACCGACTCGGTGCGCGTCGCCCCCGAGGCCGTGGCCGAGGCCCGCCCCTTCATCAAAGAAACCTATGGGGCCGCCTACCTGCCCCCAAAGCCCCCCGCCTACAGGGCCAAAAAGGGCGCCCAGGACGCCCACGAGGCCATCCGCCCGACCAGCGTGCGGCGCACCCCGGAGAAGGTAAAGCCCTTTCTCTCGGCGGAAGAATATAAGCTCTACGACCTGATTTGGCGGCGCTTCGTCGCCAGCCAGATGACTCCCGCTCGCTACCTGCAGACCAGCGCCGAGCTCAATAGCCAGGGCCTCACCTTCCGCGCCACCGGCTCCAAGCTCCTCTTTGACGGCTACCTCAGGGTCTGGGGCCGGGAGGAGGGGGACCGCGACCTGCTGCCCTTGAAGGAGGGCGAACGGGCTGAGCTCCAGGAGGTCAAGGCCGAGCAGCACTTCACCCAGCCCCCGCCCCGCTACACCGACGCCAGCCTGGTCAAGGCGCTGGAGGAGAAGGGGATCGGGCGGCCGAGCACCTACGCCCCCACCATCGAGACCCTGGAAAAGCGGGGCTACATCGAGC
>Ga0256832_1000804_pt1 | contig 20695 bp, 20 predicted proteins | sample 134614metaG_FD_190534 | JGI IMG/M metagenome (GOLD analysis project Ga0256832, IMG submission 190534) | Hydrothermal vent microbial communities from Lau Basin, Pacific Ocean - 134-614 | ecosystem: Environmental > Aquatic > Marine > Hydrothermal vents | place: Pacific Ocean: Lau Basin | collected... | reverse complement strand
GGCCACCGAGCCGGTGTCTTCCGCCCTGAAGGTGAGCGATGCCGGGCTCGGTCCCCGGGGTGTTCGCCTCGACCACGGCATGGAGCAGCACCTCCACCTCGCCCGGCTCGCCCAGGGGCAGGCCGCGGTCGAAGACGGCGAGGGGCCCAAAGGGGGTCTGGAGAAGAAGGAGGGGATCCCCCACCGGCCGGGCCAGCGCAAAAAGGCGTGCCCGGTGGTCGGCGAAAGCCTCGAAAAGGCCTCTGGGCTTTCCTCCAGGCGCATGCCCTATTAGAACACGGGGCCGATGCGGAAGTGCAAGACGCCCGAAGGGTGGAGCGGCGAAAACCCGTAGTCAAGCCGGATCGCGGGCAGCTGCAGGGCCCCGTAGCCGAGGTTCAGCTGCACCCCGAAGCCGTATCCGGCGTGGAACTCGGGGGTCTGTCCCGTTTCCCAGACCGAGCCCGCGTCGAGAAAGAGGATGCCGATCACGGTGCGGCTGACGGCGCTCGTGAGCTGAAAGTCGTAGCGGTACTCGAGCGACCCCGAGAGCAGCCGGGTGCCGCTGAAGGAGCGCGGCGGGTAGCCCCTGAGCATGGCGAGCTCGGGTTCCGAGCCTCCGAGGGTGAAGTAGCGGCTCGCCGGCGGCTGCCCGGGGATGATCCCGGCGGCGAGCCTCAGTGCCATCACGCTCCGCTTTTCCGGGTCCTCGCTGGCGTAGGTCTTGTAGCTGACCCAGAGCGGCCAGAACTGACCGACGGCGCCGCTGCTCGGGAACACCAGGCCGTAGCCGGCGTGCAATGAGGCCGCCTGGCCCTCGGTGGGGTAGTCGAGGCTGTCGGCGTCGCGGTAGTTGAGCGTGGCCCCGAGGATGGCGTTGGCGTAGGGCTTGGGCAAGAGGGACCGGGCCTGGGCCTCGGTGTAGCTCGAGCTCGAGGGTGGATCCAGGGTCTCCAGCGCGGTGCCCACCCACTCCGCCTCCAGCCCCGCGTCCAGCGAGAGCGTAGGGCCGAGCGGCCGACCCACGCTGAAGGCGAGACCGGTGCGCCGCTCGGTGTACTCCCAGCCGGTGTCCACGTTGCCGTCCATGAGCTTGAAGTTGCCGTAAGGGATGGAGTAGAGGCGGGCGCTGACCGAGGTGGGCACCTTCTTAAAGTCGTAAAGGTCCACGTAAAGCCATGGCACGTTGTAGTGGGCGCTGACCGAGAGGTTGTCCCCGGCGTCGTTCTCGGTGAAGGCCAGGTTCAATCCGGCGTCGTGGGCGCGGCCCCAGAGGTTTTTGTCGGAGAGCGTCACCTGGCCGCTCCAGCCCTGCGCGCTCGACCAGGCGAGCGCCGGGGCGATGACCACCGTCTTGGCCTCCTTGAGCCCGAGCACCACCCTGAGCGCGTCCGGCCGAGCGGTGGACTCGGTGCGGACCTGGGGCGGCCCGGCGAGGATGCCAAGGCGGAGCAGGTCGCCGATCCCTTTTCGGATCGCCGGAACCGAAAAAAGCGCCCCCGGCTCGGGCAAATAGCGCAGGATGACAAAGTCCTGGGTGCGGTGCCCCCCCTCCCATTCCAGGCGGTAGCCGGCGATCTTGACCTCCTTGAGGCGCTGGACGTAGACGCCCTTTTCAAAGGCGAAGTCGGGCTTGGGGACGAGGGAGAAGCCGTGTCTCTGGTAGTAGGCGAAAAGCCGCTCGAAGTCGGCCTGGGCGAGCTGGGGGTTGAAGGGGTCGCCGGGTTTCAGGACCAGGAGTTTTCTAAGCTCGGCCTCGGGAAAAGCGGTGGCCCCCTCGATGCGGACCTCCTGGATCACGCCGTAGGTCTTCTTCCCGAGGCTGAAGATGACGGCCACGCCCTCCTTTTCCGGCGCCAGCCGGAAGTGCACCTCGCGGCCAAGCTCGCGGGAGAGCCGGGCCACGGCCTCCACCAGCCGGTCGTAGTTCAGGACCTCCCCGGCCTGAAGGGGGGCCTCGGGCAGGCCGTCGGGGTCCACCCGGACCACCTTGAGCTCGCGCACCACGACGGTGAGGAGGCCATCCTCAAGCTGGCTCTTTTTCAGGTCCACGCCGCTGCCGCGATAGCCCTTCTCGGCGTAGCGCTGGCCCACGGCCCGGACCCCCTGGGCGTAGAGGGGGAATGCAAAGCGCTTGGCCTCGAGCAATGGTTTGAAGGCGGCCTCCACGTCGCGGAGGGGCAGCAGCGTGACGCCTTTGACCTTGAGCCGCTTAAGCGGCGGGTGCTCGGCGATCACGAAGCGGATCACCACCCCCTTTTGCCCCGCTTCGGTCTCGACCTTGACCTGGGGGGTAAAGGGAAAACCCTGCTCGCGGTAGGTCTGGGCCAAAAGCTGCGCCGCTTCCCTGACCTTCTTGGGGTTATAGACCACCCCGGGGGTCAGGGCCAGGCGATCGGCGAGCAGCGCCGCCAGCTTTTCTGGGGGGAAGGCCTCGGCCTTGATCTCGACGGAAGCGATCTTGGGCCGGGGCTTAACCTCGATGATAAGCACCCCATCCTCCAGCCGGGCCCTGGCGGTTTCAAAGTAGCCGGTGTCGAGCACCGCCTTTTCCACCGCCTTGAGGTCGAGGTTTCCGATCTCGTCCCCGACGGAGACGGGCAGGGCGATCTCGACCAGGGTAGTAAGCACCGGGTCGGCGCCGACCACCTTGATCCCCTTCAACGGGGCGGCGATCGCCAGGGAGAGCACGAGGATAAGGGCAAAGATCCGTTGCATACGGGGATGCTACCAAACCCCGGGTGAGAGTAAGCTAAAACCATGGACGGCGTGCACGAGAAGATCCAGGAAACCGTCGCCGCGATCCGCGAGCGCACCGATTTCACCCCTGAGTTCGCCATCGTCCTGGGCTCGGGGCTCGGGCCTCTGGCCGACGAGGTCGAGGCGGCTGCGGTGATCCCCTATGCGGAACTTCCCCACTTTCCCCGCTCCACCGCTCCCGGGCACGAGGGCAAGCTGATCCTCGGCCGCCTGGCGGGTAAGAACGTGCTCGTTTACAAGGGGCGGGTGCACTACTACGAGGGCTACCCCATGCAGGAGGTGGTGTTCCCGGTGCGGGTGGGCTATTTTCTTGGGGCCCGCACCTTCCTCCTTACCTCCGCCGCCGGCGGCCTCAACCCGAACTTCGCTGCCGGCGAGATCATGCTGCACACCGACTACATCAACTTCATGGGCGACAATCCCCTGCGCGGCCCCAACGACGAGCGGCTCGGGCCCCGCTTCCCGGTGACCTTTGATGCCTACGACCCCGAACTCCGCCGGAAGTTTGTGGAGGCGGCGTTGGACGAGCACATCCCCCTTCGGGAAGGGGTCTACGTGGCCATCAGCGGCCCCAGCTTTGCCTCCCGCGCCGAGCTGCGCATGCTAAGGGGGTTTGGGGCCGATGCCATCGGCATGAGCACCGTGCCCGAGGTCATCGCCCTCCGCCACCTGGGGGCGCGGGTGGTGGGCGTCTCGACCATCACCGACATGGCCATCCCTGACCGCGACCACCACGCCACCGAGGAAGAGGTGCTGGCCACCGCCGAGCGCACCGGCCCCGTCTTCCGGCGGCTGGTGAAGGCCTTCGTGGCCCGCGTTTGATGGCCCTGTCCGAGGTCCTGGAGCGGATGGCGGCGGCGGCCCGCCGCGCCGGGCGACGGCCGGAGGAAGTGCGGCTGGTGGCCGTGACCAAGGGCCGATCGGTTGAGGAGATCCGGGAGAAGGTGCTTGCCTTTGGCGACTTTCCCCTGGGGGAATCCCGGGTTCAGGAGGCGCTGCCCAAGATGGAGGCGCTGGCCGGCCACCCCTTCCACTTCATCGGCCCCCTGCAATCGAATAAGGCCCGGTTCATGCCCCGCTTTGCCCTCGTGCACTCGCTGGATACCGAGAAAGCCGCACGCGCCATTCACCGCCGCGCCGATAGAAGGGTGTCGGTGCTGGTCGAGGTCAACGTGGGCCGGGAGCCCCAAAAGCACGGGGTGCTCCCCGAGGCCCTCCCCGACTTCCTCGTTTGGCTCAAAGAGCTTGACCGGCTCAGGGTCTTGGGGCTGATGACGGTCGCGCCAAGAGGCCTTCCCCCGGCCGAGCTCAGAAGGGTATTTTCCACCCTCAGCCGCCTGGCCGATCAGCACCAACTGCCCGAGCGCTCCATGGGGATGAGCGAGGACTACGAAATGGCCATCGAGGAGGGGGCGACCTGGGTTAGGGTAGGGAGGGCGATCTTCGATGGAGTTTAATCCGCTAGACATCCGCTACCAGGAGTTCAAGCGCAAGATGCGGGGCTATGACCCCGCCGAGGTTCGCGCCTACCTGGAAGAGCTCGCCGAGTACGTGGGCCGGCTTGAGGAGGAGCTCAGGGCCTGCCGCGAGGAGAAGGAAAAGCTCGAGCGCGAGCTCGACCGGCTGCGCCAGAGCGAGGCCGAGCTCAAGCGGGCGGTGGTGGCGGCTGAGCGCATCGCCCGGGAGGTGCGCGCCCAGGCCGAGCGTGAGGCCGAGCTGATCCGCGCCGAGGCCGAGGCGGATAAGGAAAAGATCCTGCGCGAGGCTGCCGACCATCTCCGCGCCATGCGCCGCGAGCTCGAGGAGCTCAAGCGGCAAAAGGAGATGTTTAAAGAGCAGTTCCGGGGCCTGTTAAAAAGCTACCTGAAGAGCCTGGACTAGTGGGTCCAGCCCAGCCGGGCGGCGAGGTATAAGAGCCGCTCCCGCCAGAGGTAGCGCAACGCAAAGCGCCCCCGCACGGGGTAGCCCCGGGCCACTAGCCCGAGCCTCCTGGCGAGCAACAGCGCCCGGGGTAGGTGGGGGGCATCGGTGACCAGGATCACCTGTTTCCGGCCAAAGATCCGTTTCGCGGCCTGCAGGTTCTCCCAGGTGCTGGTGCTCTTTTCCTCACAGATCAATGCCTTCTTTGGCACCCCGAGCCGGCGCAGGTAGCGGCAACCCGCCGCCCCCTCGCTAAAGCGGTCCCCGGGGCGCTTGCCGCCGGTGACTAGAATCCTCGGCGCCACCCCGGCCTTCCAGAGGCGAAAGGCGGCCTCCAGCCTGTGGGCGAAGACCGGGGAGGGGCGGCCGTCGTACTGGGCGGCGCCGAGCACCACCAGGCCGTCCGCGGCCAGGGCCAGGCCAAGGAGAAAAAGGGCGATGAGCGCGCGCGCCACACCGTCATGCTAAAATGAACCCGCCGGAACCGGCGCAAAATCCAAAAGGCCACGCCGTTCCGGCGGGTGATCTTGCATACAGAAACTCTACGGAAAGACCCAAGGCCTCAAACCCAGCCTGCAAAGACAGCTCGCCAACCTCTACCGCCGCCGCCTACCCCCGGGCCGGCCGCTCTCGGCCGAGCTCGCGCGCCGGCTGGCAGCGCTCACCGCCGAGGCTGGACGGCCGATCTCGCTCGTCTTTGACCGCCGCGGCCGGGTGCAGAAGGTGGTGGTTGGGGATGCTAAGGAGGTGCGCTTTCCCGAGCGCCCGCTGGTCGAGACCCGGCTTTCCGGGCTCTACCTTCTGCACACGCACCTGCACGGCGGCGGGCTCTCCCGGCCGGATCTCTCGGTGCTTTTCCTGAACCGCCTCGACGCCCTGGCCGCGCTCGAGGTCGAGAACGGGGTTCCGGGGCGCTTCACCCTCGCCCACCTGGTGCCCCCGGGTGGCGAGGAGGAGGACTGGCGGGTGCTGCCCCCGGCGCCCTGGCCGGCCTGGACCGAGTTCGACCTCGGCGGGCTGGTGGCCTCCCTGGAGGAGGAGTTCGGCCGCGGGGCGCGGCTCAAAGAGCTCGCCGACGGCGCCGGGGAGCGGGTGATCCTGGTAGGCGTGGACCGCGGCGACGGCGAGGATGCCGAGGGGCGCCTGGCCGAGCTCGCCGAGCTCGCGAGGAGCGCCGGCGGCGTGGTGGTGCACAAGACCCTCGTCTTCCGCCCCCACCCGGACCCCCGCTACGTCGTCGGGCGGGGCCAGCTGGAGGCGCTGACCTCGGTCGCCTACCACGAGAACGCCGGCACCCTGATCTTTGGCATTGACCTCACCCCGGCCCAGGCCCAGGCCATCGCCGCGCTCACCCAGCTCAAGGTGCTGGACCGCACCCAGCTGATCCTCGACCTCTTTGCCCGTCACGCCCAGACCCCCGAGGCCAAGGCCCAGGTCGAGCTCGCCCAGCTGCGCTACCTGTTGCCGCGGCTGGTGGGCCGGGGCGCGGCGATGAGCCGGCTTGGCGGTGGCATCGGCACCCGCGGCCCCGGCGAGACCAAGCTCGAGGTGGACCGGCGCCGCATCCAGACCCGGATCACCCACCTAAGCCACGAGATCGAGCGCATCGCCCGGCGGCGCCGCGAGGCCCGCAAGCGCCGCAAGCGCCGGGGCATCCCGGTGATCGCGGTGGTGGGCTACACCAACGCCGGCAAGACCACCCTGATCCGGGCCCTGGCGAAAAAGGGCGAGGCCGGCGAGGACAAGCTCTTCGCCACCTTGAAGCCCCTCGTCCGCCGCGGCTTCATCCCCGGCCTTGGCGAGGTCCTCTTCGCCGACACCGTGGGCTTTATCCGCGAGATGCCGGCGGAGCTCGTCACCGCCTTTAGGGCCACGCTCGAGGAGCTCGCCGATGCCGACCTCTTACTGCACGTGTTGGACGTCTCCGAGCCCGGTTTTCTGGACCGCAAGGCGGCGGTGGAGACGCTGCTTTTCGACCTCGGCATCGAGCGTCCCGGGGTGCTGGCCCTGAACAAGGTGGACCGCGCCGACCCCTTCGACGTCGAGCTCGCCCGGGAGCGGCTTGAGGGTGTGCCCATCTCCGCGGCGCGGGGAACGGGGTTAAAAGAGCTTAAGTCGGCCCTCAAGGAGGCATTGATCCAGGCGGGCGTGCGCCCCGCGGCCTGGGCCTAACCGGGGGTTCATCGCTCCCCTTTAGGCTGGTGCTTCGTGGAAGCGATCAAGCTCGGCCCCTTCGTTATCCCCCTGGTGCGGCTCTACGTGGCATTGGCGCTCGGGGGGTTTCTCCTTGCCGCTGAGCTCCTCGCGCGGCGCTACCAGCCAAAGCTCTCGGCCTGGGCCTGGAACGCCGTCTTCGTGGGCCTCGTCGCTGCCCGGCTGGGCTACGTGCTCGGGCACTGGTGGGCGTTTCGGGACGAGCCGCTGGCGGTGTTCTACTTCTGGCAGGGGGGGTTTTCGCCCCTGTGGGGCGTGGGGGGCGGCGCCCTCTATACGCTTTGGTTCTTCCGGCGGGACCGTAAAACGCTCGTCCTCACCCTGCCCCCGGCGGCGGTGGGGGCGCTGGTGGCGGCGGCGCTCTTTGCCTTTTCGGCGCGCCAGGCGACGCTTGCTGGCGTGCTCCCCTCCTTCGCGCTGCCCTCCCTCGACGGCGGCATGGTGAGCCTCGCCGAGTACCGCGGCCGTCCGGTGGTGATCAACGTCTGGGCCACCTGGTGCCCGCCCTGCCGCCGGGAGCTGCCCCTTTTAGCCGAGGCGGCGCGGACCCAGCCGGGTGTGGCCTTTCTCTTCGTCAACGCCCAGGAGGACGCCGAGACCGTGCGCGCTTACTTAAAACGCAGCGGCCTGGAGCTGAAAAACGTCCTCTTGGACCGCGAGGGGCGGGTGCTTCGCCGGCTGAAGGTGGTGGCCCTGCCGACCACGGTGTTCTTCAACGATAAGGGGCAGGCAGTGGCCCGGCACATGGGCGAGCTCTCCCGGGCGGCGCTCTTTGACTACCTCAGGAAGATCGGTCCCTGAGGGCTTCGGCAAAGGCAGCAAGGCCGAGCCGGTCGGGGGCCTCGAGGTGGTAGCGGAAGTTCCACAGGTAGCGGAGCATTAGGGCTTCGGGCACGCCGAGCCGGCGGGCCTCGGCGCTGCTGACCTCGCCGAGGCGGGCGAGGCCCGCTTCGCGCGCTGCCCTTAGCGCCCGTACCGCCTTTGGGTCCGGCGGCCGGTCCTTGGGATAGGCCCAGACGGCGAAGACGAAGGGCAGCCGGGTGCGTTCGAACCAGAGGCTGGAAAGATCGGTGACGAATAGATCCTCCCTGGCTTCGGGCAGGGCCTCGATGGGACTGGGCCAGGGCCCCATGGCCTCGGCGTAGGCCTTGAGCGCCGCGTCCCCGATCAGGAGAACGCCGTCATAGGCCTCTAGAAGCTCGAGCCCGCCGGAGACGGGGACGAGGTCGAGGTCGGGCCTGAGCCAGCCCAGCAGCGCCACCGAGGTGGCCGAGGCCGGGGTCACGGCGACCCGCTTGAGTGAATCGAACGGCTTTTTCGAGAAGACGTTCACCGAGTAGACCCGGCCCAGCACCGCCACCGAGAAGTCGGGCAGGATGGCGAGCTTATCCCGGTGCGCCAGGTAGAAGGCGGAGGAGACCAGCGAGAGCTCGACCTCCCCATTCAACAGCGCCCGGTTGAGCGCGGTGGGCACCCCGTTATGGCGCGTAAAGGCGCCGGGAAGAAAGCGCGCTAGCGGGGCGACGTTGGCGTAGTCGGGGAGCCCGAGCCTCATGCGGCCTCGTCCCGGTAGGCGTGGAGCTCGTTATAAAGCGCGTCCCGCTCGATGGGCAGGTAGCCGGCCTCGCGGATCAGCCTCACCAGCGCCGCCTTGGAGAGGCCTTCCGGCGCCCGGGCCCCGGCCATGTGCACGATCTTTTCCTCCACCAGGGTGCCGTCGATGTCGGAGACCCCCCAGTCCAGCGAGATCTGGGCGATCTCGGGGGTGATCGTCGCCCAGTAGCCCTTGACGTGGGGGAAGTTGTCGAGATAGATGCGCGCCACGGCAAGGTTTCGCAGGTCGTCCACGGCGTCGGCGGCCTCGGTCTTGCCGAGGGCGCGGGCCAGGGGGTTGCCGTCGGGCTGGAAGGAAAGCGGGATGAAGCTTTGAAAACCGCCGGTTTCGTCCTGCAGGCGTCGCAATCGCTCCATGTGGTCGAGGCGTTCCTCCAGGGTCTCGATGTGGCCGTAGAGCATGGTGGCGTTGGTCACGAGCCCGAGCCCGTGGGCCTCGCGGTGCACACGCAGCCAGCCCTCGGCGTCCACCTTGTTGCGGGCGATCTGCCGCCGCACCCGCTCGGCGAAGATCTCGGCCCCACCCCCCGGGAGCGCCACCAACCCGGCGTCCTTCAAGGCCCTTAGCACCTCCTCGGTGGAGCGCTTGGCTACTTTTGCGATGTGCACGATCTCGGCAGCGGTGAAGGCCTTGACCTGGAGGCTGGGGAAGTTCTCCCGGATCGCCGCTACGAGTTCGACATAGTACGCAAGGGGGCGCCGCGGGTGGTGGCCTGAGGCGATGTGGATCTCGGTCATGCCCGGCTGGTAGCGGGCCCGGATCCAGGCGATGGCCTCGTCCACCTCGTAGTCCCAGGCCCCTTCCTCCCCGAAGCGGCGGGCAAAGGCGCAAAACGTGCAGCCCACGTAGCAGATGTTGGTCTGGGAAAAGCGCAGCGAGTGGACGAAGTAGGTCTTGTTGCCGTGGCGCCGGGTGCGCGCGTGGTGGGCAAGGCGCATCAGCGCCGGCAGGTCCGGCGTGCGGTAGAGGGCCATGCCCTCCTCGAAGTCGAGCCGCTCGCCGGCCAGGACCTTTTCGGCGATGGGCTTAAGGGCGGGGTCGCGGATCCACCTCATCGGCCCTATCCTACTTCTCACCCCGAGGCGCTAAGCTAAGCGCATGCTCAAGGTTCAGCAAGGGGGTTGGGTGCTGGTCGTCTTGCTCCTGCTGGCGCTTTACGCCAGCTACGTCTTCTTTGAACGTTTCCTGGCGCTGAGGAAAGAGCGCGCCGGCGGCGAACGGCTGATGCGCGAGGTGGAGGCGGCGCTGCGCCGCGGCCAGCTGAACACCGCGTTGGAGACCGCGCGCGCCCACGGCGGGGCGCTGGGGCGCTTTCTGCTCGCCGGCCTTCCCCGGGTGCCCTACGGCGTGGCCGCCGTGGACGCCGCCTTGAAGGCCGCGCTTTTGGAGGAGGAGACGCGGCTTTCTAAGGGGCTTGGCGCCATCGGCTTGGTGGCCCAGACCTCGCCGCTCTTTGGCCTTCTGGGTACGGTCACCGGCATGATCCGCGCCTTCAACGTGCTCGCCGTCGCCGGCCAGACCACCCCGGCGGCGCTCGCCGGCGGTATCGGCGAGGCCCTCTTCACCACCGCTGCCGGGCTGGTGGTGGGGATCCCGGCGCTCTTTGGCCACCAGTACCTGGTCAGCCGGGTGGACGACATCCTGATGGAGCTCGAGCAGCGTCGCGAGGAACTCTTGGGCGTGCTCGCCGAGGTGGGGCATGGCGCGAAGAAGACGGACTAGCCCCGCGCTCAACCTGGCGCCCTTCGTGGACATCGTCTTCTTGCTGGTGATCTTTTTCATGGTCACCTCGACCTTCATCACCCCTGAACAGGGCCTGCCCGTGGACCTGCCCAGCGCCCAGAGCGCCCAGGAGGAGCCCACCGGCGTTCCCGTGGTGGTCGTGGACGCCCGGGGCCGGGCCTTCCTCGGCAACCGGCGGTTTAGCGACGCCGCCCTCTTCGCCGAGCTCAAGGACCGCCTGGCGGGGAAAAAGGACCGCACCGTGGTGCTCCGGGCGGATAGCAAGGTGCCCCACGGGCGGGTGGTGGAGGTGATGGACATCATCCGGCAGGCGGGCGCCAGCCGGGTGGCGATCGCCGTCGTGCCATGAGCAAGGGGGAGAAGAAACGTCGCCGTCGCGCTTTTCTGCTGGCGCTTTTGAGCACCGCGCTGCTGACGCTCTTTTTCCTGGTGCTGGTGCTCCCGCCAAGGCCGCCGGTGAAAAGACCCACCGGCTACCTGGTGGTGACCTTCGATCAGGGCGCCCCGAGGCCCAAGGCTCCGAAAAAGCCCCCGGCCCCGGCGGCGCCAAAGCCGGCGCCCCGCCCGGGCAAAACGCCGAAGCCCGCGCGCGTGACGGCGACCCAACCCAAGCCAGTGCCGCCGAAGGCGCGCCCCAAGCCCCCGGCGCCGAGGCCAAAGGCGAAGGCGCCGCCCAAGGCCCCGGCCCCGACGCCTCAGCCGAAGCCAGCGCCGAAGGCGCCCAAAAGCCCGCCGGCCCCGGCACGGCCCGCCCCGGCGCCAAAGGAAAAGGCGAAGGTCCCGCGGCTTCCCGAGACGCCGAAGGCTCCCGAGGGCCCGAGGCTGCCGCCCCCGGCACCCGCCCCCGCCGCCCCCCCCCCCCCCGCCGAGCCGCCGCCGGGTCCTGAGGAGGCGGCCGCCCCACCTGCCCCGGCCCCCGAGCCCGGGGAAGCGGCCCCGGCGCCAGAGGCCCCGGCTGCGCCGGTAGGGGAGGCCCCCGAGCTCCCCCCGGCGCCGACGGGCCCGAGCACGCCCCCGGGTCCCGCGTCCCCCCCGGGGGCGCCCCCTGCGCCGGCGCCGGTGCCCGCGCCTGCCCCGCCGAGCCTGGCGCCCGCGCCCCCGGCCCCCGCTCCCGTCGCCGGGACGGGGAAGAGCGTGCCCAGGGGCCCGGGCCAGAAGGCCTACGAGCTTAAGCTTTTCGCCCCGCTTTTGGTCAGCGTGGACAACGCCCACGCCGCCTACCCCCAGACCGGGTTAGATCTCGCCTACCGTGTCTACGAGGTGCCGGTCGAGGGCGGGGTGACCCGGCTTTTGGTGGAGACCCGGGGAGGCGAGAAGGGACGCATCGGGCCGGTGCGCAGCGCCCGCATGCACATCCTCCGCCTGGCCGCGGCGCTGGACGCCATCCTCGTGCACGTGGGCGGCAGCCCCGCGGCCCAGAAGGCGATCGAGGAAAGGGGCTACGTCACCTTCGACGGGCTTTACGACAACCGTCGCTTCGTGCGCGATCCCCGGCGCCGCCCGCCCCATAACGACTACGTGAAGATCGGCGAGGCCCGCAAGGAGCTCGGGCGCCTGGGGCTGGACCGGGTCGAGATCAAGAAGGGCGCCGCCTACCTGCCCCCAGCGGATGCCCCCGCTGGCACCGCCCTCAGGGTGCGGTTTGCTCCCGACTACGTGAGCGCATTCGTCTTCGAGGGAGAGGGCTACCGCTGGGTGCGAAACGGTCAAAAGACCCCCTTTCACGCGGACGCGGTGGTGGTGCTCTTCGTCAAGGCCCGGGTCAAGGACCGGGTGGGCCGGCTATCCGTGGACCTCTCCGGCGGCGACGGCGGGCTCTACCTCGCGGGCCGCTACCAGCCGGTGCGCTGGAAGCTTTCCCGCGGTGGATTCGTGCTCAAGGACGCCCAGGGCCGGGACGTGGACCTCGCGCCTTATCGGGTCTGGTTCGTCTGGGTGCCGCCCTGGGCGCGCCTGGAGTAAAAAAGGGCGTCCTCCAGCCGGTCGAAGTAGGCGTATCCCCGGCCCTCGGGTAGCGCTTTGGGGTTATGCAGGTAGTAGAAGGGCCCCTGGCCCAGCCTCACCGCGGCGTGGCCGGCCTCGAGCGCCAGCGCTTCGAGGGCCTTCGGGCCCTCGAAGGCGTAGTCCCCGGGGATGGCGATCTCGGCGAGCATCGAAAGCCAGCCTTCAAAGTCGGCGGGGTCGAGGGCCTCGGGGAGCAAAAAGCGCACCCCGCCCCGGGCCGGCCCGAGGAGTCGGTGGCGGCGGAGGAACTTCCTGAGCGTACGCCGCTCCTCGCCGCCCGGCCGGTAGCTGAGGTAGCGGGGGGCGAGGAAGCTGTAGACGAAGCCCGGGGGCGCCTTGTGGCGCCAGCGGCGGACCAGGTCCTTGGTGGGGATGCGGTGATGGGTCGAGGGCAGCTCGACGGTGGAAAAGAGCTCGGCGTAGCGGCGAAACCGCGCCGAGGGGGGGAGCTCGGGTAAGAGGTGCTTATAGCCGGTGGTGCCGACCCTCAAAGCCACCGCAAAAACCACCCCGCAGCGAGGAAGATCATCTCCGGCCGGGGTACGTGGCCGACGCCGGGGAGCACGGCGAGCGCCAGCCGGCCGGGGGCAAAGCGGGGCTTCAGGGCCTCAATGGTGGCCTCCGCCTCGCGCAGGGGCACGATGGGGTCGGCCTCGCCGTGGACGTGCAAAAGGGGCGCCTTGCCATAGGCCCCGCCGCGGTCCAGGGCGGGGACGAAGCCTTCGGGCAACTGGCGGCTGAGCCAGGCCGGCGGCCGGCCGGCGCTTATCAGCGCCGCAGCGGCAAATAGCGGCGCCCCCTGGCAAAGGAGCTCGTGCACCACGTAGCCGCCCATGCTGGCCCCGAGCGCCCCCACCTTAAGTCCCGGGTAGGCGCTTTGCATCGCCGCGATCAGCCGAGGGGCTTCCTCGATGGCCTCGGCCTGGGCCTCGACGATCAACCGGCGGTTTTTGAAGACGTCCTCGCCCCGCCCGCGCTCGCCGTGGTGCAGGGCGTCCGGGTGCCAGGTCAAGAACCCGAGCGCGTGCAGGGGGGCGGCGAGGTCCAGGGTGCGCTCCTTGCTGCCCCCGGCGCCGTGGAAGAAGACGAGCTGCGCGCGGGCGTCCTCGGGTCCGGCGATCAACACCGGAAGGCCCTCGATCACGCGCTTTTCCTGGACGTAGCCAGGCTTAGGATCCACCGGTTTCATCGGAAGAGCTCCGAGACCGACTCCCCCTTATGAATGCGCAGGATGGCCTCGGCGAAGAGGGGACCGACAGGGAGCACGGTGAGCTTCTCGGGCAGGGGGGCGGGCGGCGGGCAGGTGTCGGTGGCCGCCACCTCGGCGATCGGGGAGCGGGCGATGCGCTCCAGCGCCGGTCCCACGTAGACGCCGTGGGCGGCGGCTGCCCGCACCTCACGGGCGCCGGCGCCGAGCACGGTCTCCGCCGCCTTCACCAGCGACCCGGCGGTGGAGATCTCGTCGTCCACGATCAGGGCGATCTTGTCCTTAACGTCGCCGACAAGGCTGCGGGCGCGGACCTCGCGGTCAGAAAGCCGCTCCTTCTCGATGAAGGCCAGCGGCAGGTCGAGCCTTTTGGCCACCTGGCTGGCGCGCTTCAACCCGCCGGCGTCGGTGGCCACCACCACCGCGTTCTCCAGGTCCTCCAGGCGCATGGCGAAGTGGTTCGCGATCACCGGCATTGCCGAGAGGTGATCGAGGGGGATCTTGAAAAATCCGTGGACCTGGGGGGAATGGAGGGTCATGGTCAGCACCCGGTCGGCGCCGGCGGTCTCGATCAGGTCGGCGACCAGCCGGGCGGTGATGGAGATCCGGGGCTCGTCCTTCTTGTCACTGCGCGCATAGGAGAAGTAGGGGATCACCGCGGTGACCCGGTGAGCGCTCGCCCCCTTGGCGGCGTCGATCATCATCAGGAGCTCAAAGAGGTGGTCCTGCACCGGGGGCACCAGGGACTGCACGATGAAGACGTCGGCCTCCCGCAAGGACTCCTGGTAGCGAACGAAGAGGTTGTCGTTGGCAAAGCGCTCCGTTTCGCTCTGGCCGAGCGGCAGCCCCAGGGCCCGGGCGATGGACTCGGCGAGCGGCCGGTTGGAGGAGCCGGAAAAGATCTTGAGGGGTCGGTCCATTCCGGCGCTAGGATAGCACGGTGGATCCCGCAGGCCGCGCCCACGCCGGGTTTGACCGCTTTCTCGTGCGCTACCTGGAAAAAAGCGGCGCTACGCCGAGCTGCCGGGCGGGTTGCTTTTTTTGCTGTTACGCCTGGGTGGAGGCCTCACTCGGGGAGGTGGAGGCCATCCGGCGGGAGGTGAGCGAAGCGCTCTGGGCCCGGGCGGTGGCCACCGGCCGCCGGCGGGCTGCCCGGCTGGCCCAGGAAAAGGCGGACCCCGAGCTGCCCCGGCGTCACTTCCTTTCCCGCGAGGCCTGCCCTTTTCTGGAGGACGGCCGCTGTGGTGTCTACGCGGCCCGGCCCCTGGCCTGCCGCGGCGTGCTCACCGACCTGGACCCCCACTACTGCGCGCCCGGCGTGGTCCCTGGGCTTCAAGGTGCCGAGCGGGCGCGCTATTTGGCGGCGCTTGACCCCCGGCGGCACGGCCCCGAGCACTACCTCAAAAAGCCCTTGAAACACGCGCGGGAGGCCTTTTTCGCCCTGTTAGAGGCCGAGGCCAGCGCGCTGGGCTTCACCCTCGCCGGGGAGCTCACGGTGCTCGCCTGGCTGCTCAGCCACCCGGGGTTTCGCCGCGCCCAAAGGCGGGGCAAGCGGGCGGTCAAGGGCTGGCTTAAACGCCGAGGCCTGCTCGGTGGGGCCTGGGGGGTCTACCTGGTAGACTGAAGCCCCGGAGGTTTTTCGTATGCGCTATATCTTCGTCACCGGCGGGGTGGTGAGCAGCCTGGGCAAGGGCATCGTCACGAGCTCCTTAGGCGCGATCCTCCGGGGGCGCGGCTACCGCGTGACCGCGCTCAAGATTGACCCCTACATCAACCTGGATGCCGGCACCATGCGGCCTTATGAGCACGGCGAGGTCTTTGTCACCGCCGATGGCGCCGAGACCGACCTTGACATCGGCCACTACGAGCGCTTCTTGGACCGCGATCTGGCCCGGATCAACAACGTCACCACCGGCCAGGTCTACCTCTCGGTGATCCAAAAGGAGCGCCGCGGCGACTACCTTTCCCAGACCGTCCAGGTCATCCCCCACATCACCGACGAGATCAAGGAGCGGATACGCCTGGTGGGGCGGGAGCAGGATGCCGAGATCGTGATCGTCGAGGTCGGCGGCACGGTGGGCGACATCGAGAGCCTGCCCTTTTTGGAGGCCATCCGCCAGATGCGCTTTGACGAGGGGCCGGAGAACACCCTATACATCCACCTGACCCTGGTCCCCTACCTCCGCACCTCCGAGGAGTTCAAGACCAAGCCCACCCAGCACTCGGTGGCGATGCTGCGCTCGGTCGGCATCCAGCCCGACGTGATCGTGCTGCGCTCGGAGAAGGACGTGCCCGAGGAGGTCAAGAGGAAGGTTGCCCTCTTTACCAACGTCGCCCCCGACTCGGTCTTTACCAGCTACGACGTTGACTTTATCTACCAGGTGCCCCTGGTGCTGGAGGAGCAGGGGCTCGCCAAGCGCATCGAGCGCTACTTCGGCCTCGACCCGGTGATCCCCAACCTCGGCGTCTGGCGGGAGTCGGTGGAGATTTTGAAGCACCCCGAGCACCGGGTGCGGGTCGCGGTGGCCGGCAAGTACGTGAAGATGCCGGACGCCTACCTCTCGCTTCTTGAGGCCCTCCGCCACGGCGGGATCAAGAACCGCGCCGCGGTGGAGATCGTCTGGGTGGACGTGGAGAAGCTGGAGACCGAGGCTGACCTGGAAGCGGCTTTTTCCAGCGTGGATGGGATCCTGGTGCCCGGGGGCTTTGGCGTCCGCGGAATCGAGGGCAAGATCAAGGCCGCCCGCTACGCCCGGGAGAAGAAGATCCCTTACCTCGGGATCTGCCTCGGGATGCAGGTGGCGGTGATCGAGTTCGCCCGCCACGTGGCCGGCATGGAGCGCGCCAACTCTACCGAGTTCGACCCCTACACCCCCCACCCGGTGATTGACCTGATGCCCGAGCAGCTTGAGGTCGAGGGCAAGGGGGGCACCATGCGGCTCGGCGACTGGCCGATGAAGATCAAGCCGGACACGCTGCTTTTTAAGGTCTACGGCGGGCGGGAGCTCGTCTACGAGCGCCACCGCCACCGCTACGAGGTCAACCCCAAGTACGTGCCCGCGCTGACCGAGGCCGGGCTGGTGGTCTCCGGGGTTACCCCCGGGCTCAAGGGCCGGGGCGAGGGGCTGGTGGAGGCCATCGAGCTCCAGGACCACCCCTTCTTCCTCGGGGTGCAGTCCCACCCCGAGTTCAAAAGCCGCCCCATGCGCCCGAGCCCGCCCTTTGCCGCCTTCATCGAGGCGGCCCTCGGCTACCGGCGGGCCCACCGCCTGCTGGCCGGCGATCAGGCGTAGAGCAGCGCGAAGTGCCGCGCGGTGCGGCCGGAGAACCCCCGGCCCTCCTGGGCAAAGCGGAGCGCGGCGGCTTCGGTTTCGGGGTCGAGGGGCCGCCCCAGGTGGAGGCGCACGGCCTCCAGGTAGCGCGCCTTGTCGAAGGGCGGGAAGGTGAGCACCACGCCGAAGCGGTCGGCGAGCGAGCGCGCCTCCTGGCCGCGGTCAAAGGCGTCCGGGGCCTCGCGGGCGGCCCAGTCGGTGGTCAGCAGGTTGCGCTGGTTGGTGGTGGCCACCGGCCAGACGTTTTCCGGCCAGCTCAACAGCGAGCCCTCGATGAGGCTTTTTACCGCCCGGTAGCGGGCGTCGTCCGCGTCGAAGGCGAGGTCGTCGAAAAAGAGCAGCACCCGCTGGGGCTGCGGGGCGAGGCGTTCGAAGAGCTCCGGGAGCCGGCCCAAGCCGGCGGGGCGGACCTCGATAAGGCGTAGCTGCGGCAGGTCGAGGTGGAGGAGGTTTTTTACTGCGGTCGACTTGCCGCTGCCGTGGGCGCCGTAGAGCAGCGTCGGCGGCACGGGGCGGCCCGCGTGAAAGCGCCGGGCGAGCGCTTCGAGCCTTTCCAGCTGGCGGGCGTAGCCTGCGAGCGGCACCCGGGGGGGCAGCGGCACGCGGGAAAGCCCCTCCTCCCAGAGGAAGGCGCGCTCGAGCGCCAGCGGCGCCGCGCCGTGCGCGGCGTAAAGGGCCTCTAAGGCGCTGGCGCTCGGGCTTTTTAGCACGTTGAGCGCATCTGCTTCAGCGGCCAGGGGTGGCCGCGCCCCGAGCTCGGGCAGGGGGTGGGCGCGCCGGGCCTCCTCAAGCTTGCGAACGAGCTCTCTAAGCCCCGCCTCGGCAAGGGCCAAAAGCCCTTTTGGCCAGGGCCTGGGGCGCGTCGCCAGCGGCGAGGAAAAGAGCGCCCGGGCGAACGCCCACCCCCAGGGCTCGCCCCGGGGCAGGTCGGCGGTAAGGGACAGGGTTTCGGGGTCCGGTTCTTTTAGGTAGGGCGGCAACGGAAAAAGGCGGCTCACGCCGCCCATGCTAAAAAAATTTGGTGGGCCCTGCAGGACTCGAACCTGCAACCCACCGATTAAGAGTCGGTTGCTCTACCAAATTGAGCTAAGGGCCCACGGCCTTACGGCCAGGATTTACTTTAGTCCCTTTGGGGTGATCCGTCAAGGCGCGAAGGCGAAAAAGAGCGCGATCGCGAGGAAGAGGGCCAGGGCCTCGCCGACCGTGTAACCGAGCAAGAACCGCCGCCGCTCATCGGGTCTGGCCTCGGCAAGGAAGAGGCGGAACGCGATCAGGTTGGCGAGGGAGGCGATGGGGGTTCCGAACCCCCCCGCGTTTACGCCCCAAAGAAGCGCTCGCCAGTGATTGGTGAAGGGGGCGAGAAAGACCGCGGTAGGCACGTTGCTGAGGAGCTGGGAGAGCGTCACCGCGAGTAGAAAGACCCCGTGCTGGCTGGCCAGGTGTAGCGGTAAGAGCGCTGCGAGATTATCCACCAAGAGGAAAAACGCGAGGAAGGTGAGCAGGAGTTCGTAGTCCACGTAGAGGAACGCCCGGGGGTGGGCCAGCGCGATGAGAGGTAGCGCAAGCAGCGTGGACGGGAGGGGGAAAATCCTGAGCACGGTGCCAAGAATCAGCATTAGCGCGAACCCCACCGTCCAGGGAACGCGCACAGGCGACGCAGCAGGCGCCTCGGCCGTCTTCGGCCCCAGCCGCAGGCTGAGCAAGTAAAGCGCTACGAGGAGGGCAAGGGGAAGGGGCCAGATCGCTGCCGCAAAGGTCAGGGGATTGAGTTGGTAGTGCAGGTAGAGGTAGAGATTCTGCGGATTGCCGAAGGGGGTGAGGCTGCTCCCGGCGTTGGCAGCGATCACGAGGAGCACAGCGAGCTCGCTGCGGCGCCTTTTGAGGGCGAGCACCAGGGGCAGCGTCGCTAATAGGGCGACGTCGTTGGTGACCAGCGCGGCGAGGATGAAGGTGCCGAGGACGAGCTTGGGGGCAAGGCCCCCGCGGGCCTCGAGTTTTCGGGCAAGGCTGGTAAAAGTACCCTCTAGCTTGAGGGCCCCGATCGCAGCCATCAGGATCCAAAGCAGGTAGAGGGTCTCGAGCTCGTCTTGGCTGAGATGGGGCAGGACCCCGCGCAGCGGGGTGGTGAGGAGGACGCCAAGCCCTGCCGCGAGCAGAAGGGCATTTTTCAGGGCCCAATCTCGCACCTGCCCACGTTAGGCTTTCCCTTTGTTCGCAACAAGAGCAAAACGCCCCGGGGCTAAGGGCCCCGGGGCGCCTCCTGCTTTTGACCGGTTAGCCCAGCCGGGCCAGGGCCTCCTCGTACTTCCTGCCCGCAGCGTCGAAGTTCACCACGTTCCAGAAGGCCTGGATGTACTCGGGCCGGCGGTTTTGGTACTTGAGGTAGTAGGCGTGCTCCCAGACGTCGAGGCCGAGGATCGGGGTGAAGCCCAGCATCAGGGGGTTGTCCTGGTTGGGGGTGGAGAAGACGTGGAGCTTGCCGAAGGCGTCGAGCGCCAGCCAGGCCCAGCCGGAGCCGAACCGGGTGGCGGCCGCCTTCGAGAACTTCTCCTTGAAGGCCTCGAAGGAGCCGAAGGTGGCGTTGATCGCCTCGGCGAGCTTGCCCGTGGGGGTGTTGCTGCCGCCGGGGGCGATCACCTCCCAAAAGAGGCTGTGGTTGAGGTGGCCGCCGCCGTTGTTCTGGACCGCCGTCCGGATGTCCTCGGGCAGGGCGGCGACGTTTTTTACCAGGTCCTCGGCCTCGTATTTGTGCAGGTAGGCGTACTTTTCGATGGCGGCGTTCAGGTTGTTGACGTAGCCCCCGTGGTGCTTGGTGTGGTGGATCTCCATGGTGCGGGCATCAATGTGGGGCTCGAGCGCGTCGTAGGGATAGGGCAGTTCGGGCAGTTTAAACGGATACGGCATAACTTCCTTCACCTCCAACGCTCAATATAAAGGCCGGGACCCATTCGCGAATGTGCCCCGGCGCATAAACCCGCAAAATTCGCTAGGGAATACCGGGTTCGGTCATCTTCCAGGGGTCGAGGATGCGGTTGATCTCCTCCTCGGGGAGGATCTTCTCCTCCAAAAGGAGCTGGCGGATGGTCTTGTTCTCCTTCATCGCGCGTTTTGCGAGCTCGGCGGCCTTGTCGTAGCCGATCTCAGGCACCAGCGCGGTGACCATCGCGAGCGACCACTCGACGTAGCCCTCGGCCTTTTCCTTGTTGGCCTTCATGCCGCGCACGGCCTTTTCGGTGAAGACCCGGGTGGCGTTCCCCAGCCACTTGATGGACTCCAAGAGGTTCTTCGCGATCACCGGCATCATCACGTTCAGGTCGAGGTTGCCGTGGGTGTTCGAGACCTGCACGGTGGTCGCGTTCCCGATCACCTGGGCGGCGACCATCATCAGGGCCTCGTTCATCACCGGGTTGACCTTGCCGGGCATGATCGAGGAGCCGGGCTGGACCGCCGGGAGCTGGATCTCGGCGAGGCCCGCCCGGGGCCCCGAGTTCAGCCAGCGGATGTCGTTGGCCACCTTCATGAGGCTCGTGGCCACGGTGGCGAGTTGGCTGGCGAGCTCGGTGGCGGCGTCTTTGGAGTGCTGGGCCTCGAAGTGGTTCGCGGTTTCGCGGAAGGGGAGGCCAAAGCGCTTAGAGAGCTTTTCCGCCACCCGTTTGCCGAACTCGGGGTGGGTGTTGATCCCGGTGCCCACCGCGGTACCGCCCTGGGCGAGCTCGTAGAGCCTAGGGAGCACCGACTCCAGCCGCTCGATGGAGAGCTCTACCTGCCGCGCCCAGCCGCTCGCCTCCTGTCCGAGCCGGATGGGGGTGGCGTCCATCAGGTGGGTGCGGCCGATCTTGACGATCTCGTCCCACTCCTCAGCCTTCTCCGCGAGGGCGTCCCTTAGCCCGCGGAGGGCGGGGAGGAGCACCTCGTGGAGCT
>Ga0256832_1000802_pt1 | contig 20737 bp, 20 predicted proteins | sample 134614metaG_FD_190534 | JGI IMG/M metagenome (GOLD analysis project Ga0256832, IMG submission 190534) | Hydrothermal vent microbial communities from Lau Basin, Pacific Ocean - 134-614 | ecosystem: Environmental > Aquatic > Marine > Hydrothermal vents | place: Pacific Ocean: Lau Basin | collected... | reverse complement strand
CGCCCGCTATGTGGTCATGCCCATGCGGATATAGCTGTTATTCTCCAGGAAACAAACAAGGAGCAAGGGGGCGTAACAGCGCCCCTTTTTTCTTGATGAAGATAAAACAACTACAGATAGAGAATTTGCGTGTTATTCAGAAGCTGGTGCTGGAACCCGCCAATGGACTCAATTTCATCTGCGGTTCAAACGGCGCAGGAAAAACCTCGGTACTGGAAGCTATTTATCTGTTAGGACAGGGCAAGAGTTTTCGTCATACTGAAGCAGGACCCTTCATACGCAATGGAGAATCTTCCTGCCTAGTGGTGGCAGAGCTGGAAGACCGCCAGAAACAAAGCACCCGGCTGGGTATTCAGCGAGGGCGGAAAAACTTTTTGGCCCGCCATGCCGGGGAAGATGTTCAGCGACGCTCTGAGCTCATGAGGCTATTACCTGTTCAGATCATCACCCCCCAATCTCATGAACTTCTTGAGCGTGGACCAGAACTCAGAAGACGTTACCTGGATTTTGGATTGTTCCACGTGGAACAATCCTATCATCAGATCCTCATGGCGTACCTGCGGGGCTTGAAACAACGCAATGCCGCATTGCGCAGTAACAATGCCCGCCTTGCCTGTTCTTTTGATGAACAATTGGTGAAGCTATCGGAAAAAATTGTAAGGCAGCGTCAGTCCCTACTCGAAACCATCGAGCATAACCTACAGGATTTTATGAAGGAAATGTCCTTTCCTAACGAAGTCCAACTCCATCTCAATCCGGGGTGGAAAACTGGAGAGACCCTGGCGGATGCCCTGCAGCAGCATTTGGAACGTGATTTGGCCAGAGGCTATACCAGTGTGGGACCTCATCGATCAGAGCTGAAGATATTGGTTGCTGGGAGGCGCGCAGAAAAGCATTTATCCCGTGGACAACAAAAGATCCTGGTGTATGGGTTGGTGCTTTCCCTGTCCCAATTGATTGTGGAAGAAGACAAGGAACCGCCTGTGTTGCTGATCGATGACCTGGGTGCCGAGTTGGATTCCCGAAACAGGGCATTGATCATCGAGTATTTGCAGGGTAGGGGAGAACAGGTATTTATCACCAGTGTGGAGCTGCCTGATAACACGCTTACTCACGATGGAAAAGTGTTCCACGTGGAACATGGCCGGTTGCTATGAGCCTGGAAAGCAAGGGGAGACAAGGGTTTTCTGGTATAATTCGCTACTGATTACACGGAGATATACACATTCATGGCTGACAATAGCGAATACAATTCCTCGTCCATCAAGGTGCTCAAAGGACTGGATGCTGTGCGTAAGCGTCCGGGTATGTACATTGGCGATACGGATGACGGTACAGGTCTTCATCACATGGTGTTCGAAGTCGTGGACAACGCTATCGACGAAGCCCTTGCAGGACACTGTTCTACTATCAATGTCACCATCCATGCGGACAACTCGGTGACTGTATTTGATGATGGCCGGGGGATTCCTGTGGGCCTGCACGAGGAAGAAGGGGTTTCTGCCGCAGAAGTCATCATGACGGTTCTCCATGCCGGCGGGAAGTTCGATGACAATTCCTACAAAGTATCGGGGGGATTGCACGGCGTGGGAGTATCCGTGGTGAATGCCCTTTCTGAAGAATTGGAACTGACCATCAAGCGGGAAGGCAAGGTATGGTACCAGCGCTATGTGCTGGGCGAACCCCAGGAGCCTTTGAAGGCCATTGCCGATACGGAAGATACCGGCACCAGCATTCGTTTCAAACCCAGTGGGGAAATATTCACGGATACGGAATTTCACTACGACATTCTGGCCAAGCGGTTGCGTGAATTGTCTTTCCTTAATTCCGGGGTACGCATCCATCTCAAGGATGAGCGGGAAGAGGGCAAGGAAGACCTGTTTGAGTATGAAGGCGGAATACGGGCTTTTGTTGAGCATCTAAACCGCAAGAAGACCCCCATGCATGAAAAGGTCTTCCACATCAGTGCTGAAAAGAATGATGTGGTGGTGGAAGTGGCCATGCAGTGGAATGAGTCCTACCAGGAAAGCATTTTCTGTTTTACCAACAATATTCCCCAGAAAGATGGGGGTACGCACCTGGCGGGTTTCCGCAGTGCCCTGACCCGCACACTTAACAACTACATCGAGGAAGCGGGACTGGCGAAAAAGCAAAAGGTGCATCCCACGGGTGATGATGCCCGGGAAGGCCTGACCGCTGTACTGTCCGTGAAAGTGCCGGATCCAAAATTCTCGTCCCAGACCAAGGACAAACTGGTTTCTTCCGAGGTGAAAGGCATCGTCGAGGCGGTTATTGCTGAGAAGCTCAGTGAGTTTCTTATGGAGAATCCTGGAGAAGCCAAGTCCATTGCCAGCAAAATGGTCGATGCCGCCCGAGCCCGGGAAGCTGCGCGCAAAGCCCGGGAAATGACCCGACGCAAGGGGGTTCTGGATGTCGCGGGACTGCCGGGCAAACTGGCGGACTGCCAGGAGAAAGATCCTGCAAAATCAGAACTTTATCTGGTGGAGGGCGATTCAGCCGGGGGATCAGCCAAGCAGGGCCGTAATCGCGCCAACCAGGCCATACTTCCCCTGAAGGGTAAGATTCTCAATGTAGAAAAAGCCCGGTTCGACAAAATGTTGTCTTCCGCCGAAGTCGGAACACTGATCACCGCCCTGGGCTGTGGTATCGGCCGGGAAGAGTTCGACCCAGACAAGCTGCGTTACCATCGCATCATCATCATGACCGATGCGGACGTGGATGGCGCCCACATCCGCACCCTGCTGCTGACGTTCTTCTACCGGCAGATGCCGGAGCTCATCGAGCGGGGGCATATTTATATTGCGCAGCCTCCCTTGTACAAAGTCAAAAAAGGTAAGCAGGAAACCTATATCAAGGACGATCTGGAACTGAATCAGTATCTGCTGCACATGGCTCTGGATGGCGCAGAACTGCATGCCAATGAAAAGGCTCCTCCCATGTCCGCCTCGGCTCTGGAATCCTTGGCCATAGAGTATGTTGCCAGCCGTGCCATTATCCAGCGTCTTTCCCGCCGGTATGACAGTGAGGTTCTGGAGAAGCTGATTTATATGCCTGGGGTTGATCGTGAACTGTTAGCGGATAAAAAGGCTTTCGAAGATTGGCTGGAGGAATTGACCCGGCGTCTCAATGTTGAGCAGAAACTGGCCCATGGTTATGCCCTGGAGCGGATGGAAGCGGACGATGAGCATGGTGATGTGATTCGGATCACCCATCACACTCATGGAATAGACAACGTCCGCTATCTGCCCGTGGATTTCTTCCATAGTGGCGACTATAAGAAGTTGCGCCTGGTTGGCGAGAAGCTGGATGGTCTGCTGGAAAATGGCGCTTATATCAAAAGGGGTGAAAAGCAGCAACCCGTGGACAGCTTCAGCGAAGCCCTGGATTGGCTCATGAACGAAGGTCGGCGTGGTCAGCATGTGCAGCGCTACAAGGGCTTGGGGGAAATGAACCCGGATCAGCTGTGGGAAACTACCATGGATCCGGACAGCCGTCGTTTGCTACAGGTCAGAATAGAAGATGCTGTGGGAGCAGACGAAGTATTTACCACCTTGATGGGAGATGAAGTGGAGCCAAGGCGGGATTTCATCCAGTCTAATGCGCTTACAGTGGAGAATTTGGATATTTAGAAAAGTTATCCACAGGTTGCTTTATCCTGTGGATAAAAAGTGGAAAACACTTGTGTCGCTATGTAGGTCGGGCTTCAGCCCGATAACAGTTGCCACAACGGAGAAAAGTTGGACTTAAGTCCGACCTACGGTTTTTTCATTATCCTGGTTAGGGCTGTTCAGGTAATTTATCCACTTCGGCTTCGATCCAGGCTTCCACCCTACGGGTGATTTCCGAGGCTTTCATGCCAGAGGGATCGAAGGCTGGGCCTACCACGATATCAATGGTGCCGGGATACTTCTTTAATCCCCGGCGGCGCCAGAAAACACCGGCATTGTGGGCGATGGGCACCACGGGATAGCCGGACTTCTCTGCCAGCAGGCTTCCGCCTATACCATACCGGCGCTTTTCCCCCGGCGCAGTGCGGGTGCCTTCCGGAAAGATCACGATAATGCGCCCCTGTTTCAGCAGGGCGGTACCCCGTTCCACGATCTGTTTGACGGCCTGGCGCCCGGCGCTGCGATCTATGGGAATATTGGGAATGGCAGCCAGAACCCAGCCAAACACGGGCAGACGCATGAGTTCCTGCTTGAGGATCCAGGATTGCTGGGGGGGGAGGATAGCTTTGAGGGAGATGATTTCCCAGGTGGACTGGTGTTTGCACATGACGATAGCAGCATCTGTGGGTAAATTTTCCTTTCCGTGTATCCGGTACTTTAGGCCACAGATCGCCTTCATGAGCCATAGATTGGTGTGACCCCAGGCCACGGCCATGCGGTCCCTGGCAGGCAATGGCAGCAGCAGGCCAACGGTGACGATTCCCAGGCCAAACAGCCCAATGCTGAGAATCATGGCGACAAAATAAACCGTGGAGCGAAGGGTTACCAGCATGATCAGTCGTTGTCCTTCAATAGTTGATCTACTGCGTGATACAAATCATCGAATATCGGAATGCCATGGTGAGGAGGCAATGCTTGCAGGGTTTTTTCCCCCTTGCCGCTCCTGACCAGCAGGGGGTGGGCGCCTACCGCCTCGGCAGCCTGCAGGTCTCTCAGACTGTCGCCAACCACAAAGAGACCGTCCAGTGTGATATCCCATCGTTGCGCCAGGGCTTTGTAGAGCCCGGGAAGGGGCTTGCGGCAGTCGCAGTGGTCTTCGGGTAGGTGGGGACAAAAGGCGATCATATCCACATGGGCGCCCAGTTTGGCCAACAGCTGGTACATTTTCTGGTGCATGGCGTTGAGAGTGGGTAGATCGAACAGTCCCCGGCCGATGCCGGATTGATTGGTGGCGACACCGACCAGGTAACCGGCCTGGTTGAGGCGGGCAATGGCCTCCAGGCTCCCTTCCAGGGGAACCCACTCATCGGGACTTTTGATAAAGTCATCGGAATCGGCGTTAATGACGCCATCGCGATCCAGAATGATATGCCGGGCCGGGACTGCGGACATTACTCCATATCCCGGAATTCAGAAACCCGGATACGTCCGTTGACCATGCGGGACTGACGTTCCATGAGCTTGTGCATCTTTTCCCAGAAGGCCTGGTTGAGATCGAAGTCGGCAGCAATGCCCGTACCCATGAGCAGGATGAGCAGATCCGCGACTTCCTCTGCTAGTAAGTGCTTACTTTTTCCCTTGGTCACGCAGGAGGAGATTTCTCCCAGCTCCTCTGCCATGAGAGCAACCCGGTAGTTGAGCTCTTCGCCCCCGGTGTTCTTGAAGTCGTGCTTGTCATGAAAGGCCTGAACGGCTGCCATCATGTCTTTCCAGGAATCCCTGTTCTCGCTCATCTGAAACTCCTATTGCTGCAAGGCAGAGATGTCGGCCACCTGCAGGAACAACCCCGCCAGGCTTTGCAACAAAGCCAGCCGGTTGGCCCGCAGAGTGGGATCATCCACGTTGACCATGACGTCATCGAAGAAACGGTCCACGGGTTCGCGCAGCTCAGACAGGGTCTTGAGGGCCTGGGTGTACTCGCTCTGGGCGATAAGGGGGGATACTTTGGCTTCCAGGGACTGTAGGATCTGGTAAAGGGCTTTTTCCGCCGCTTCCTGGAGCAGGGAGGCATCCACTGTCTCCGGGATGGTATCGTTGGATTTTCTGAGGATATTGCGAATACGCTTGTTGGCGGCTGCCAGGCTTTCGGCTTCCGGTAGTTCCTGGAAGTGGCGCACGGCCTGAATGCGGGCCTCCAGGTCAGGAATGTGGCCGGGATTCACCGCGGCCACAGCTTCGAACAGTTGGCTGCCAACGCCTTCATCCCCAAGCAGTACTCTGAGGCGATCCATGAGGAACTGCCTGACCTGATCTTTGGCGTCTGGCTCTTTGATCAGTGTTCCGAGGGTGTTCTCAGCCTGTTGCAGAAGTTCGTCAACATTAAGTGTTAGTGAGTGTTCACGTACTATGCGCAACAAGCCCAGAGCGGATCTGCGCAGAGCAAAAGGATCCTTGTCCCCGGTAGGCTTCATGCCGATGCCAAAGATGCCCATGAGGGTGTCGGTCTTCTCCGCCAGGGACAGGGCGATGCCGGTTGGGGTGGCGGGCAGGCGGTCGCCGGAATACCGGGGCAGGTAGAATTCTTCCAAAGCAGTGGCCACTTCTTCGGGTTCACCGTCGCGTTGCGCCTGATAACGCCCCATGATCCCCTGCATGTCGGCAAATTCACCCACCATATCAGTCATCAGGTCGCAGCGGCTGAGCATGGCGGCTCGTTCCACCAGCGTCTGGTCAGCACCGGTTTGCCCGGCTATCCAGGTGGATAAAGCCGCCACCCGCCGGGTTTTGTCGAACATGCTGCCCAGGTCTTTCTGGAAAACCACGGACTTGAGGGATTCGATGTGATTTTCCAGCTTTTGTTTTCCATCCTGTTCCCAAAAGAACATGGCGTCAGCCAATCGCGGCCGGATCACGCGCTCATTGCCTTCTGCAATGACTTCAGGCTTGGGGCTGTCGATATTGGCAATGGTGATGAAGTGGTTCATCAGACGGCCCTGTTCATCGAACAGGGGGAAGTACTTCTGATTCTTCTTCATGGTGAGGATCAGGGCTTCCGCTGGAACTTCCAGGAAACGCTCCTCGAAACTGCCGGTAATGGCCACGGGCCATTCGTTCAGGGCCGTGACTTCATCCAGCAGGGCGGGGTCGATATCCGCTTGGCCACCCAGGGTCTCGGCCACTTTCTCCACCTGGGCTCTAATGTTGTCGCGCCGGGTTTCGAAGTGAGCGATTACTTTCCCTACAGACTCCAGTTTATCGGCATATTCTGCTGGCGTATGGATGCTGATGGCTTCCGGGTGATGGAAGCGGTGTCCATAGCTTTCAGCGCCAGCCGGCGCATCGAGAAGGGTACAGGGCACAACGTCTTCCCCGTGCAAGAACAACAACCAGTGTACCGGGCGTACGAACAGGGCTTCAGAACGCCCCCAGCGCATGTGCTTGGGAATGGGCAGCCGGGCCAGGGCGGTTTCGGCAATCTCCGGTAACAGCTCGGCAGCCGCCTTGCCTTTTTCCTCGATCTGGTAGGCCAGCCATTCTCCTTTGTCGGTCTTGAGCCGGGACAGTTCCTCCACACCCACGCCGCAGGAACGGGCAAAGCCTTCAGCGGCTTTGCTGGGATTGCCGTCGCTATCGAAAGCGGCTTGTACCGCTGGACCGCGTTTTTCGATCTTTCGGTCCGGTTGCCGGGTAGCCAGATTCTCCACCAGCAGGGCCAGGCGCCGGGGGGCGGCATAAGAAATGATGTCGCCGTGCTCCAGGCCGGCATTATCCAGGCCGGCGAGGAATTCCTTTTCCAGGGCGTTGGAAAGCTTCTTCAGAGCAACAGGGGGCAGTTCTTCTGTCCCCAGTTCAAAGATCATGTCCTGGGAAGCGCTCATGACTGTCCTCCTTCCTTGAGCATGGGAAAGCCCAGTTTTTCCCGGGCATCATAGTAAGCCTGGGCCACGGCCCGGGCCAGGGTGCGTACCCGCAGGATGAAACGCTGACGCTCGGTCACGGAAATCGCATGCCGGGCATCAAGAAGATTGAAGGCATGGGAGGCTTTGAGCACCTGCTCGTAAGCCGGCAGGGGCAGTCCCAGTTCGATGAGTTTTTGACTCTCCTTTTCACATTGATCGAACAACTGAAACAGGAATTCCACGTCTGCATGCTCGAAGTTGTAGGCGGACTGTTCCACTTCATTCTGATGAAAGACATCACCGTAGGTGACCGGGCCTTCAGGCCCCTGGGTCCACACCAGGTCATAGATGCTTTCCACGCCCTGGATGTACATGGCGATACGTTCCAGGCCGTAGGTGATCTCACCGGTGACGGGCCGGCAGTCCAGGCCCCCCACTTGCTGGAAATAAGTGAACTGGGTGACTTCCATGCCGTTGAGCCAGACTTCCCATCCCAGTCCCCAGGCGCCCAGGGTGGGGGATTCCCAGTTGTCCTCGACGAAGCGTACATCGTGGATGTGCAGGTCCAGACCGAGCATTTCCAGGGAACCCAGGTACAGATCCTGGATATTCTTGGGGGATGGCTTGAGTACCACCTGAAACTGGTAATAATGCTGCAGACGGTTGGGGTTGTCGCCATAGCGGCCATCCGTGGGGCGGCGGGAGGGCTGTACATAGGCGGCATTCCAGGGTTCAGGCCCAATGGAACGCAGGAAGGTAGCCGTGTGGAAGGTGCCGGCTCCCATTTCCATATCGTAAGGCTGCAGAATCACGCAACCCTGGTCGGCCCAGTATTGCTGCAGGGCAAAAATCAGGCCCTGGAAGGTGGAAACATCCGGTGTGTTGTTCATGTTGTAGGACTGGTGGCGACAAAAACGCCAATTATACTGCTAAACCAGCGATTGCGGGATATTCAGCAGGTTGGTGTGATTCTAAGGCGTGTCGCTGTGCAGCGTTCTTGGTTTCTGTCCGCCATCAACAGGATGCCGTAAGAAAACAGGCCAGTAGCGCACCGGTGGTATTCATGTGTTCTACCGGTGGCAGCGATAACGCCCTTCGCCCACTTTCAGCACCAGCTTTGAGCCGGAAGCCTCCAGGATCTCCCGCTTGAGGGTATAGTCCTTGTGCTTGACCTTGCCATTGTGAACGCTGGTATGGTGGTTCAGTACCAGGGTGTCCCCGGCGAGTTTCCAGTCGCCGCGTTCGGTTGTGGTAGATCCCATCACGGTTACGCTGGATTGGAAATCACCATTGGCGCTGAAATCAAAAGTTGCGGGCAGTTTCATACCCTGATTCTGCAGGGAGCAGGACCAGTGTCCCTCCAGAGAAGCCTCTTTCGCCTGGCTGGCTGCGCTGCCAAAAACAAGGGCGCAGACGGTCAGGTACAAGTAAGTTTTAGGGCTATAGTCCAAGTTTCTTCTCCAGATAATGAATATTGGCGCCGCCGGCCTCAAAGCCCGCATCCCGCATGATGTCTTCCTGAAGGGGAATATTGGTGAGTATGCCTTCGATCACCATTTCCGACAAAGCCGTGCGCATGCGAGCAATGGCGGATTCCCGGGTCTCCCCCCAGGCAATGAGCTTGCCGATCATGGAGTCGTAATACGGCGGTACGGTGTAGCCATTGTACAGGTGGCTGTCGAAGCGGATGCCAGGCCCGCCTGCCACATGCAACTGGTTGATGGGACCGGGACTGGGCATGAAGTTTTCAGGGTTCTCGGCATTGATGCGGCATTCGATGGCGTGACCGCGTAGATCAATATCCTCCTGCCGGTAGTCCAGGGCATGGCCGGCAGCGATACGGATCTGTTCCTTGACGATATCCACGCCGGTAATCATTTCGGTCACCGGATGCTCCACCTGTACCCGGGTGTTCATCTCAATGAAGTAGAACTCGCCGTCTTCGTAGAGGAACTCAAAAGTACCCGCGCCCCGATAGCCGATCTTGCGGCAGGCCTCGGCGCAGCGATTGCCGATCTCCTGACGCACTTCTTCGCTGATGCCCGGCGCCGGTGCTTCCTCCACCACCTTCTGGTGGCGGCGTTGCATGGAACAGTCCCGCTCCCCCAGATGAATGGCGTTGCCATGGGTATCAGCAAGGATCTGGAATTCCACGTGGCGGGGGTTGCCAAGGAATTTCTCCATGTAGAGGGTATCGTTGCCGAAAGCTGTACGCGCTTCTTCCCGGGTCAGGCTGATGGCGCTGATCAGGGCGGCCTCGGAATTGACCACACGCATGCCACGACCGCCGCCACCTCCGGCAGCCTTGATGATGACCGGGTAGCCGATCTCCCGGGCGAGCATGATGCTGCGTTTCTCGTTGTCGTCCAAAGCGCCATCAGAACCGGGCACAGTGGGAACGCCGGAGGCTTTCATGGCCTCGATGGCGGTGATCTTGTCGCCCATGAGGCGGATAGTATCCGGGCTGGGGCCGATGAAAATGAAGCCGCTCTGTTCGACACGCTCGGCAAAGTCGGCGTTTTCGGAGAGGAAGCCGTAGCCGGGGTGTATGGCCTGGGCGTCGGTGACTTCTGCTGCACTGATGAGTGCCGGCACGTTCAGATAACTGTCTGCGGAAGAGGCCGGGCCTATGCATACGGATTCGTCCGCGAGGCGGACATGCTTGAGATCCCGGTCAGCCTCGGAATGTACGGCAACGGTCTTGATGCCCAGTTCCCGGCAGGCGCGTTGAATGCGCAAGGCGATTTCGCCCCGGTTGGCGATGACGATCTTTTCAATCATGGCCTGGGCCTCACTCGATGATGAACAGGGGCTGGTTGTATTCCACTGGCTGGCCGTTCTCCACCAGGATGCGCTTGACCACTCCGGTTTTGTCGGATTCGATCTGGTTGAGTATCTTCATGGCCTCGATAATGCACAGGGTTTCACCGGCCTTGACGGATTGGCCTTCGGTGACAAAGGGCTTGGCGCCGGGGTTGGGAGCGCGGTAGAAAGTGCCCACCATGGGCGAACGAATAATATGGCCCTCCAGTTCCGGCTCCGTTTTTTCTGGAGTTTCGGCTGCTGCAGCGGCAGGGGCTGGAGCAGCGGCCACAGCTACGGGCGCGGCGGCTGCGGGAGGAGGGGGCAGGGTGCCGTGGCGGCTGATGCGCACGGATTCCTCACCCTCATGAATCTCGATTTCCGCGATATCCGAAGCTTCGAGAAGTTCGATAAGTTTCTTTACCTTGCGTATGTCCATGAATTCAAGCCTGTTTGTTTGTGGGTGCGCCAAGTCGTCGAAGGGCTGCCTGCAGGGCCAGTTCGTAGCCGTGGGCGCCCAGCCCGCTGATTACGCCGACCGCCACGTCGGAAAAATAGGAATGGTGGCGGAAGCTTTCGCGGGCGAAAACGTTGGATAGATGCACCTCTATAAAGGGAATGTTCACACCCAGCAAGGCGTCGCGCAGGGCAACGCTGGTGTGAGTGAAGGCGGCGGGATTGATGAGGATGAAATCCTCGGCATCACGGCCTGCCTGATGAATTCTGTCAACAAGTTCAAACTCGGCGTTGGATTGGAAAAAATCCACTTTGGCGCCTTGGGTTGCTGCTTGTTCCTGCAGGCGTTTTTCCACGTCCGCCAGGGTGTCGCTGCCGTAGTGACCGGGCTCCCGGGTTCCCAGCAGGTTGAGATTCGGGCCGTTTAGTACCAGGATTCTGAACATGGAGTCGGATTTAGCGTTGAACTTGTCGGTAAATGCGCTGATACGGCGCTGAATTTGGTAAATTTTGCGCCAATATCCCCTGAATGTCCAGTTTTATGACGGATACTCCCGAAGCCTGTATGGAAAGGGCTTCTGTCAGTGACCCAGAGTGACTTTATCAAGGAGGGAGGTAAGCTCCTGTTCGCTGATCTCCCCAAATCGCCGCATGACGATAGCGCCGCCATGATCGGCCACCACGGTAAAAGGCAGGGCATGGAAGCGGTCGCCCAGGAGTCTCATCAGCTCCATGGCGTGGGTTTCTCCCAGGAGTATGGGGAAGCTGATTTTATGCGCCTTGACAAAGGTTTGCACCGCTTCTGAATCATCAACGGCAACGCCCACAAACAACACATCCTTGTCGGCATAGGTTTCCTGCAGGCGGTTAAGCAAGGGCATTTCACGTACACAGGGTGGACACCAGGTCGCCCAGAAATTGATCACCAGTATCTTGTTGCGCCATTCCTCGGAACGCCAGGGACTTTTATCCAGGCCGGGGAGGGTAAAGTCGGGCAGCTGTATGCCCGGTCCGTTGTGGTCGGCCGCTACAGGATGTTCCCGCTGCTGCCATTTCCACAATCCCCCCGCCAGGGCGCCTACCAGCACCCCGGACAGGGCCAGGGTGAGAAACTGCCGCGTGCGCATCAGGGCACCTTGCGGATATGAGCCAGGAAGTCGCTCATATTCATATAGCCCATGAGCCGCAGATGATTGATTTCAAGACCGTCGCGCCCCCAGAACAGCATGGCGGGAGGTGCAGGAATATCCACATGCTTCATGAGCGCCTTGTCCTGTTCGTCCTGGTCGGTGACATCCGCCTGCAGCAGCACGAAATTGCTCATAGCGGCAACTACGGCAGGTTCATTGAAGACATTCTTTTCCATTTGTTTACAGTAGATGCACCAGTCTGCGTAGAAATCCAGCATGACCGGTTTGCCGGCCGCCTTGGCTCTGGCCAATTCCCTTTGCAGGTCAGAGACATTCTTGATGCGTTTGAACTGCAGGTGGCTGGCTTGCTGGCTGCCTCCACCGCCAATGGCCAAGCCGCGCAGGGGCTGCACCGTGTCCTTGCCGTTGGCGGCCACCCCCACCAGGAACAGGGCGCCATAGATGAGCAGCACCATGCCCAGGCCTTTCCAGAGTTTGCTCCAGCCAGAGGCTTCCGGCGGTAACTGGCGCATGGCACCCATATACACGGCAGAGACAATGAGCAGAATGCCCCACAGCGCCATGGGATACATCGGGGGCAGGAAGCGTTCAAGCATGGTGATGGCCAGCCCCAGCATCATGACGCCGAACACGGCCTTTACCGCATCCATCCATCCACCCGCCTTGGGCAACAGTTTTCCCGCAGAGGTGCCGATAGCGATAAGCGGCGCACCCATGCCCATGGCCATGGCGAACAGGGCGACCCCGCCAAGAAGGCCATCACCCGTTTGTCCTATATAAATAAGTGCGCCCGCCAGGGGTGGCGCCACGCAGGGACCCACGATCAATGCCGAGAGCAGCCCCATGATGGCGACGCCACCCAGTTCACCGCCTTTTTGCCGGTTGCTGATTTCGCTCAGCTTGCTCTGCCAGCTGGCGGGCAGTTGCAGCTCGTAGAAGCCGAACATGGACAAGGCCAGAAGCACGAACAGCAGGGCAAAGGCGCTGAGTATCCAGGGATTCTGGAAAGCGGCAGTGAGATTGAAGCTGGCGCCGAACAGCCCGGCCAGTACACCCACGATGGTGTAAGTGACCGCCATGGCCAGCACATACACCAGGGACAGGGTGAAGGCCCGGCGGGTGGTGATGTTGCTGCCCTGTCCGGCAATGATGCCCGACAGGATGGGGATCATGGGGAATACGCAGGGTGTGAATGCCAGCAGCAGACCCAGGCCGAAGAAAAAGAGGACGATCAGCCAGGCGCTGTTGTTTTTCAGCATGGAGGCGATCTGATCCTGCTCGGATTGTTCCGCGGGAGCCGTATCCTGTGCCCCTGGGTTTTGCGCTGAGGATTGTTGTGCAGGTGGGGGCGCAGCAGCAGGGATGTCTTTGATCAGGGTGGCACCGCTGGCGGCGGGCAGTTGCAGCTTGAACTGCTTTTTCTGTGGCGGATAGCAAATGCCTCTCTCGGCGCAGCCCTGGTATTTGAGGGTTACGGTGGCTTCCGTACTGGCCGTATTGCTGCGCAGCAGGGGAATGTTCAAGTCCAGGTTGTGCACGAAAACAGCCACATCGCCAACGCTGCCGTCAGGTTTGATGGAATCGTGCTTGATTTTAGGTGGTGGCAGCTTGTACTGGCCCAGGCTGACGCCGTCACCCTGAATGCTGACCTGGATCTTGTCCTCGTACAGGTAGGTGCCGTCGGCGATCTCCCAGTGTACCTTCAGTGTTTTGCCGTCCGGAGATTCCACCAGGGGCCGGTAGGCCTGGTCGGGTTTGAGGATGCCGTCTTCTTCCAGACCCAGATCATCACCCAGGGCGCCCAGTGCGTCCAGAGGTGAAGGTTCAGAGGTTTTTTCTGCCGGGCTGGACTGGGGAGCGATGGATTCCACCTGGGAGCCCCCTGCCTGCACCAGATTCTCTTTGGCATCTTCGGCAGCCCGGGCGGTTACGGGTGGTGGTTCATCCGCCAGGGCATCCAGGGCTACCAGGAGCTTCTGGGTGTGGGGGGGATAACAGATGCCGGCTTCGGCGCAGCCCTGGGAGCGGGCTTCTATTTCCACCATATTGGGATTGGGGCCCTTGATATGGATGGGAAGGGCGACATCCACGCCGTGTTTGTATATTTCTATCTCGCCGAAGAAGGGATCCTGTTTGGTGATGCCGGAAGGCAGATCCGGGCTGCCCAGGGAAATGGCGTCATTGTGGCTGGAGAAACGGAACTTGTTACGATACAGATAGTAGCCGTCCGCAATATCCCAGTGCACAATGATTTTATCGCCTTTGGTGGAAGCCGAGATGCTGTAGGCCTGGTCGGGTTGGAGAAACTCTTCCGCGGCGGATAGTCCGGCACTCAGGGTGAGAAGCAACAGCAAAGCAGTCAGTCGGCGCATAGGTTTTCCCCTACCCAGTTCAGGTAGTGTTGGTTGCCCCTGGCCAGTGGCAGGGCAATTATTTCAGGTAAATCATAAGGATGCAGTTCCAATATGGCCTGCTCCAGAGCGGACCAGCTTGCTGTATGGGTCTTTATATACAGCAGAGCCTCCTCGTCTTTCTCCAAGCTGTCCTTCCAGCGGTATATGGACAGTACGGGGCGGGTAATATTCACACAGGCCGCCAGTTTTCTTTCGACCAGTGATTGTGCCAGATGTTCAGCGGCTTTGCCGGGTGGACAGGTACACAGCACCAGCAGGTACTCGGATTCGTTCATGGTAATCAGAAGACCGGTTATTGGCATTTGTTTTTCTGTCGAGCATTGAATTAAACGAATTTGCCCCAAGGTATGCAAGATGAATCCAGGATTAATTTTTCTCTTGCTGTTGGTGGGCGCTCCCCTGGCAGAGCTTTATCTACTTATAGAAGTAGGCTCCGAGATCGGCGCCCTGCCCACCATATTATTGAGTGTCTTTACGGCTATCCTTGGCGCTACCCTGGTGCGTCTGCAGGGGGTATCCGTATTGCTACGGGTTCAGGAGACTCTGGCCAGGGGCGAAGCGCCGGCTCTGGAAATGCTCGAAGGCGCTGTATTGATGATGGCGGGGGTGATGCTTTTATTCCCGGGATTCATAACAGACATCATCGGTTTTCTCATGCTCATCCCTCCTTTGCGCCGCCGCTTGATCGTGGCTGTGCTCAGAAACAGCGGCACCCTTACGCCAGCACCATCGGGAACGCCTGAGGAGCAGGAATCTATGCGCCGGGTGACCATCATCCAGGGAGAATACCGGAAAGAGGACGACTGACGCCGGGTTTTCACCCCCGGATCTTGCAAACAGGGTTGACTTTCCATAAACCGCCCCTATTATTAGCACTCACCAAGAGGGAGTGCTAACACCCTCAAAGATTGTCCTGCATACAAACACAAGATTTTAGGAGTTTATTTATGAAGATCCGTCCATTGCATGATCGACTGGTCATCCGCCGCACGGAAGAAGAGCACACCAGCCCCGGTGGCATCGTGCTTCCTGACAGCGCTACGGAAAAGCCCATTCAGGGTGAAGTCGTTGCCGCGGGCAACGGCAAGATCCTGGAAAACGGTGACGTGCGCCCCCTGGATGTGAAAGTGGGTGACAAGGTGCTGTTTGGAAAGTACTCCGGCACGGAAGTGAAGATTGGCGGTGAAGAGCTGCTGGTCATGCGTGAAGAAGACATCATGGGTGTGATCGAGGACTGAGGTCCGGATGATCAATCCCGGTAACGAATTCAACAAGATTTAAGGAAGTGGAAACATGTCTGCAAAAGAAGTGAGATTTGGCGATGATGCCCGTCAGCGTATGCTGGCCGGTGTGAACATCCTGGCGAATGCCGTTAAAGTAACCCTCGGTCCCAAGGGCCGCAACGTGGTGTTGGAGAAATCCTTCGGTGCTCCCACCATCACCAAGGATGGCGTATCCGTAGCCAAGGAGATCGAGCTGTCCGACAAATTCGAGAACATGGGCGCGCAAATGGTCAAGGAAGTGTCTTCCCAGACCTCTGACGTGGCGGGCGATGGCACCACCACCGCAACCGTTCTGGCCCAGGCCATGGTGCGCGAGGGCCTGAAGGCGGTTGCCGCGGGCATGAACCCCATGGATCTGAAGCGTGGTATGGACAAGGCGGTCGAAGCTGCCGTAGCGCAACTCAAAGAGATGTCCAAGCCCTGCGCGGATTCCAAGGCCATTGCCCAGGTGGGTTCCATCTCCGCAAACTCCGATACCAATATCGGCAACATCATTGCGGAAGCTATGGACAAGGTTGGTAAAGAAGGCGTTATCACTGTCGAGGAAGGCACTTCTTTGGAGAATGAACTGGATGTCGTGGAAGGCATGCAATTCGACCGCGGTTATCTGTCCCCGTACTTCGTCAACGATCAGCAAAGCATGACCGTGGAAATGGAAGACCCCTTCATCCTGCTGCACGACAAGAAGATTTCCAACATCCGTGATCTGCTTCCCGTGCTGGAAGCCGTCGCCAAGGCGGGCCGTCCGCTGGTGATCGTCGCCGAAGATGTGGAAGGTGAAGCGCTGGCCACCCTGGTGGTCAACACCATGCGCGGCATCGTGAAGGTTGCAGCCGTCAAGGCGCCCGGTTTTGGTGACCGCCGCAAAGCCATGCTGCAGGATATTGCCATCCTCACCGGTGGTACGGTGATTTCCGAAGAGGTTGGCCTTTCTCTGGAAAAAGCCACGCTGGATGATCTGGGTACCGCCAAGAAAGTCAGCATCACCAAAGAAGAAACCACCATTATCGATGGCGCTGGCAGCGCAGACGACATCAAGGCGCGTTGCGAGCAGATTCGTGCCCAAGTGGAAGAAACTTCTTCTGACTATGATCGTGAGAAACTGCAGGAGCGTCTGGCCAAGCTGTCCGGTGGTGTAGCCGTGATCAAAGTGGGCGCCGCTACTGAAGTGGAAATGAAGGAAAAGAAAGCCCGTGTGGAAGATGCGCTGCATGCTACCCGGGCTGCTGTAGAAGAAGGCATCGTACCTGGTGGTGGCGTCGCTCTGGTTCGCGCCGAGCGGGCGATTGTTGATCTCGAAGGGGACAACGAAGATCAGAATGTGGGTATTACTCTGACCCGCCGTGCCATGGAAGAGCCCCTGCGCCAGATCGTGGCCAATGCCGGGGGCGAGCCTTCCGTTGTCCAGAACGAAGTGGCCAATGGCGAAGGCAACTATGGCTATAACGCCAGCAATGGTGAATATGGCGATATGGTCGATATGGGTATCCTCGATCCCACCAAGGTGACCCGCAGCGCTTTGCAAAACGCGGCGTCTGTTGCCGGCCTGATGATTACCACCGAGTGCATGGTGGCGGAAGAGCCCAAGGAAGAAGCAGCGTCAGCCATGCCGGACATGGGTGGCATGGGCGGAATGGGCGGCATGGGTGGTATGATGTAAACCTGCCGGAAGCCGATTCCAGCCAACCCCCTGCCGGATTTTCCGGTAGGGGGTTTTTTCTGTCCGTTGTGATCATGATCCATGTTGACGGAATCCTGTTCCTGTTTGGAGGTATTCACAAAGTCCAATTTGAAAAATCCGGATAACTGGTCTATTTTCTAATGCGATAACCATAATAATAGTAAGTATTGCCATCAAATAAGGAGACTAGTTATGACAGACGAGAAAAAAAACGGACCGGATCTGACGCCAACCCAGATGGAATGGGATGAAGAAGCGGATGATCTGCGGTTGAAAAGTGTTGGATGGAAAGAGCTTTGGCTCAAAGAAGACTGGTGGGCCATCTGGGTTGGCCTAGGCATCGTCATCGTGGCGGTGATTTTCTTTCTCAACGGCGGTTCCATCAAGTGGATTGCCATCAAACCTGCCAAATGGGACAGCATTGGCCAGGCGGTTTCTCATTTGACCGCTCATTTGCCTCAGTATCTCGCCATGTTCCTCATGTGGCTTCTGATCTTTGTGGCAGCGGTAAAGGCCATGGGGTACAAACTATCGGAGTTCCTGCCTTCTTTCGTATTTGTGTTTGTTTTTTCTGTGATGATCTTCATCATCGGCGCCTGGAGTCAGGCCCACCATTACAATCTGGAGCCTCCTCTGGTGGCCTTGCTGCTGGGTATGCTTATCTCCAATCTTATTGGTCTGCCGCGGTGGATGGATACGGGGTTCCGGGTTGAGTTTTACATCAAGATCGGTATCGTGCTGCTGGGCGCCACCCTGCCCTTCACCCTCATCGTGTGGGCGGGTCCGGTGGCCATCGTACAGGCATCCATCGTTTCCATCACCACCTTCCTGGTGATCTACTTCACCGCAAAGAAACTGGGTCTGGATCGTCGTCTTGGCGCAACCCTGGGTGCGGGAGGCGCGGTCTGTGGCGTGTCCGGGGCCATTGCCATTGCCGGCGCCGTGGGTGCGAAAAAGGAGCATGCTCCCATTGCCATCACCATGGTGATCCTGTGGGCTATCGTTATGATCTTCTTCCTGCCGCTGGTCTCCCGTGCGCTGGGGCTGCATGCCGGCGTCGCCGGTGCCTGGGTGGGCACCTCGGAGTTCGCAGACGCGGCCGGCTTTGCCGCTGCGCAGGCTTACGGTAACGTAGCCGAGAACCTGCCGAATATTCCCGGCAAGCAGGACGACGCGGTATGGGCTTTCACCCTGATGAAGGTGGTGGGACGTGATATATGGATTGGCATCTGGGCCTTCGTGCTGGCGCTCATCTCCACCATGCAGTGGGAACGCAAAGCCGGCCAGAAACCCAATCCGGCCGAGATCTGGTGGCGCTTTCCGAAGTTTGTTATCGGCTTTGTTATCGCTTCCCTGGTGATAACCTTCATTTCCCAGGGCTACAGCTTCGGTGATTACAACAAAGTGGTCAAACCCGAGCTGGTGGGTCCGGTAAAGACACTACGCACCTGGGCATTCATCTTCTGCTTCTTCTCCATCGGGCTGACCACCCGTTTCCGCGAGTTGGCCTCGGCGGGTACCAAACCGTTCTTCGCTTTTACCACTGGGGTGGTGGTGAACGTGCTGTTGGGCTTTGTACTTTCCGCCCTGGTATTCGCCAGCTATTGGTCTAATCTCAGTCACTGAAAGAAGCCACCCGCCCGCCCCAGAGCGGGCGGGCAATTACTGCGGAGACTAAAGACCATGAGCGTAAACAGAGCAATTTGCCTGCATTGTCAGCATTTTCGGAATACACCGGAATATCTGGAAAATGCTATTCCCGGCCTCAAGGTCATGAGTTCCGGAATGGCCTCGGTAAGGGCTGATGACGGGCTTTGTCTGAAGCGGGATGTGTACCTGGCGGCATACTACAGTTGCGACCAGTTTGAACGTCCTGCGCTGGAAGTCCGGGAGTCTGTGAAGGATGCCTGATCAGCGTCAGTGGGGCATAGTTGTGGTTACACCGTGACAAATCCCGGCGATAACGCTGGCAACACTAAGGGTGTATCGTCCTGCTAAAGACCAAGAAACCGCCTGCTCCAGATAGAGCAGGCGGCTTTTTTGCACCCGGAGAGAGTGGTCGGGTTACAAACTGTGTACCGGCCAGACAGGCAGCAGATCGGAAGTCTTTTCTTCTGCATCCTGCCAGTCGTTCTCGATACCAAACACGCCTGCGAGGGTTTTGTCGGCAGCCAGCTCGGTACTGGACCAGTAGATTTGGTCACCAAAGTTCTTGAATGTGTTCCGGTAGTCATTCAGGGCAGCCTTGAGGTGGCCGGGTTCGCCGTTTTTGCAGCCGCGGCCGATAGATACAGAAACGTCTGCACTGCTCAACACGACCTGGTCGGAGCAACTGGCATCCTGGTAGGAAATTTCCGGCAGACGCCAGTTGCTGTGCCCAAGGTAGTTGTGGTCATTCAGATGCTTCAGCCATGCTTGAGCTTCATACCAGTTCATCCGGCCACCATCGGTGCAGATTTCAGATCCGGTGCGGCCCGTGCCCTGTACCACTTTGGTGGGGTCAAAACCGATCCACAGAGGATCCTGGTTATTGCACAAGGTCTTGGCCAGATTGGCGTCCCGGGTCCATTCCAGGGACAGAGTCTGATCCTCGATCAGTTGTTCTCCGTTGAGCTGCAGGCCGTTATACGGGACGGTACCCAGGGTTGCATGCACATTGATCTGGATAACCAAAAAGATTATGGCGATGATGATTGAAGGCTTCATGTGCTTACTCCGTTGTTGATTGGGTAGAAAGTCAGCCGGGTTCAGGAACCCAGGGCTTCCACATACTGGTGAGTGATGGTGTTCATGGTGGTCATGATGTTGTCTGTGGTGGCCAGTACGATCACGGGTAGCCCCCCCCGCTCAACATCTTTGTAGAACTTGGCAACCACTTTCCAGAGACGGTCGACCTTGACCAGCTCCGCCTTGATTTCCGGCGTGTTCAGCTTGGCCTTGCGCAGAGTGGCGTGGGCGTCTTCGAATTCTTTTACAGCCTTTTTCAGCTGCTCTACGGTGTTGCGATCCCGGAATCCAGCCTGGTAAGCAATATAGTATTTGGCGATACGCTGGGTGAGCATGCGCTGCCGGCCGGCCAGATTCACGATAGCTTCTTTCTTCAGCTTGGACATGTCTTCCAGGCGGGATACGATGTCCTGGCTTCCTTCAAGCATGGTTTCACTGTAGTCCAGTACCAGGGAGGCGTTCTCTTTGCTGTACGGCTGCTTGGCGAGGGTCGCCAGCTCATCTTTGGCCATTTCGATGTACACCAGCATATCCCGAACGCCCTGGTTATCCACGGATTTGCGGATGATTTTGAAATTGCGGTCGAACTCGTTGATGCTGTCGAACAACTGCTTGCGCGTTTTGTCAGCACGTATGCCCTGGCCATAGAAAAAATATGCCTTGGCGATCTTTTGCGACAGCATGCGCTGCTTGCC